>Ga0307423_1000319_pt1 | contig 32754 bp, 30 predicted proteins | sample SalMarWE160310MG_FD_202154 | JGI IMG/M metagenome (GOLD analysis project Ga0307423, IMG submission 202154) | Salt marsh sediment microbial communities from the Plum Island Ecosystem LTER, Massachusetts, United States - WE1603-10 | ecosystem: Environmental > Aquatic > Marine > Intertidal zone >... | reverse complement strand
TCCCAGCACTAATGCCTTGGCACCAGCCGGTTTAAAGCCGGACTCAGCCAGGGCAAGGGCAAACCCATCTAAATCCGTATTATAGCCCACCAAGCCTTCGGGTCCGATTCCTATGGTGTTCACTGCGCCTAAAGCGGCTGCCTCTTGGCTGAGGCTGTTGAGAAAAGGCAACACCGCCCGTTTATGGGGAACAGTGACATTGACCCCCGTCACACCCAGAGCCTTCAGGCCCGCTATGGCCGTAGCCATGTCTTGCGGCTTAACCGCAAAACGCACATAGGCCCCATCCAAGCCCCGCCGGCTCATCACGGCGCTGTGCATACGGGGTGAACGCGAATGAACCACACGCCGATCGCCTATGATTCCCAGCAAAATCATGCTATGAGACGCTCCAAGTCAGCAGCAAAGCCGGGATAGGAAATAGCCGCGCACTCCGCACCGTTCACCTGTGGCAGGCGCCCGGCTGCCACCCCGGCTATGGCCAAGGTCATGGCAATGCGATGATCACCAAAAGATTCCAACTCGCGCTCGGGAACCTGCAACCTGGTTGGGCCCCTCACTATCAAATCGTCTCCAAGCACTTCCAAGTCGGCTCCCATGGCCCTCAACTGGGAAACTATCGCTCCCAGACGGTCCGACTCCTTTATTCTCAGTTCGCCCACCTCACGAAAAACGCTTTCACCCTTGGCCTGGGTTGCGACTAGCGCGAGTATGGGCACCTCATCCACCAGCAGAGGAATTTCGGCCCCTTTAACTCGGCAGGCTTTAAGCTCCGGCGAATAAATTGCCCGTACCAGCCCCCAAGGTTCCGGCTGATTGCCGTGCTCAACAATTTTCAGGTCTGCGCCCATTCGCCTCAGCACATTCAGAAAACCTATCCGAGTAGGGTTAAGCAGGGTGTCTCTGACTTCAATTAGACTGCCTGGAGTGATAACCGCACCGCAAATAAAAAAAGCGGCCGAAGACGCATCGGCCGGCACGCGTAAGCTCGCTGGCAAGCTAAGGCGCGATTGCTTGACGCACCATGCGCCGTTCTGTTGACTAATATTGGCTCCGCACGCTTTGAACAGTAGCTCCGTGTGATCCCGGCTGGGAGCGGGCTCGGTTACCCGGGTCTCTCCCTCCGCCTGGATACCAGCCAATAAAAGCGCGCTTTTTAGCTGAGCGCTGGCCACGGCCAAGCGGTGCTCGATACCATGCAATTGACCGCCTTTGATCACCACGGGAGGTCTTCCCTCATGACACCGTATGTCGGCTCCCATGGCATTGAGAGGATCGGCCACCCGTTGCATGGGCCGGCGCGAAAGTGAATCGTCGCCTGCAAGAGTGAACTCGCTTTGCCGGCCGGCCAATATGCCCATCAATAGCCTCATGGTGGTGCCGGAGTTCCCGCAATCAACCTGCCCCGGATTGAGCCGCCCGTCGGCTCCGCATAGTTCCACTACATTCTCACCTTGCGTCACACCCGCCCCTAAAAGCCTGGCGGCGTTCAAAGTGGAGGTGCAGTCGGCGCAAGGCGAGTAGTTTTCCACCGTGCAGGCCCCCTCTGCCAAAAGAGCAAAAAGGCCTAGTCGATGAGATATGGATTTGTCGCCAGGTGGTGTGATGGAGCCCTGCAACCTCATTGACCGGTCTCCCGCAGCCTACGCCCCACCGCTTTTGCGATAGGAGCAAGGTTGTGCATCATTTTTTCAAAACCAGGCAGGTCCAGGCTTTGGCGGCCGTCGGAAAGGGCCTGCTCCGGAGTGGGATGCACCTCGATTAAAAGACCATCTGCGCCAGCCGCTACGGCGGCGGCGGCCAAGGCGGGAACCAACTCGCGCTTACCCGCCGCGTGGCTGGGGTCCACCACCACTGGCAGATGCGAATATTGCTTGAGAAGAGGCACCGCCGATAGGTCCAGCGTGTTTCTGGTTTCGGTTTCAAAAGTCCGGATGCCGCGCTCGCAAAGCATAACCTGCCAGTTGCCGCGGGCCAAAATATACTCGGCCGAGAGCAACAGCTCCTTGATGGTCGCCATCATGCCGCGTTTTAGAAGAACCGGCCTATCGGTTTCGCCCACCGCCTCCAAAAGCGCGAAGTTCTGCATATTGCGGGTGCCGATCTGCAATATGTCTGCGTAACTGGCAACCAACTCAACTTCATGGGTCGTGAGGACCTCTGTCATTATGGGCAGCCCGGTGATCTCCCGCGCTTCAGCCATAATCTTAAGGCCTTCTTCACCGAGACCGCGGAATGAATAGGGACTGGTGCGAGGCTTGAAAGCGCCACCTCGGAGTCCATTGGCCCCCGAGGCTGCCACCGCCTGAGCGGTTTCCAGAAAATTATCCCGCGATTCCACCGCGCAAGGCCCGGCAAAAACTGCTATCTCGGGACCGCCCACGCCGAGACCGCCCACTTCGATCACTGTGGGTTCATTGCGGAAGTATTTGCCCACCAGCTTCCAGGACTGATCAAAGCTAGAGATCTCATCAATCCCCGCCATATCGCGCAGTATAACGGCAATCTCCTCGGCTTGAGTGCGGCTCATGTTCTCCACCACCGCCAACACGGTACGGGGATCCGAGGCGATAATGCGCGGCTCCAAATCGAAGCCCCGTATGGCAGCCAGCACTTGGGCCACCAAAGCTTTGGGGCAACCCTTTTTCATGGCTATGACCATGACCTTGCCTTTCTCACGCCAGCCGTGCGGCGGCTTTGGCCGTTTCCTGCGCAAATAGCGGCGGGGCAATGCGGCGTCCAGGATGAACATGATGAGTCAAAAAATTCTGCAGCACCTGCATGCCTTGAGCCGTCCCAATGGATTCCGGATGAAACTGCACTCCCTCCACCGGAAAGCCTTCCAGCCTTAACCCCATCACCTCGCCATCAAGCGTATATGCCGAGACTTTCAACGGCGGCTTTATCGTCTCTTCCGGCAGGATCAATGAATGATAGCGCATCGCCATAAATGGATTGCGCAGACCTTTCAGCACGCCCTTGCCGTCATGATATACCTGAGAAACCTTGCCATGCATGGGCTTGGCCGCGCGGACCAACTCTGCGCCGAAAACCATGCCGATGGCTTGATGGCCCAAGCATACTCCAAGAATCGGCACCCGCTCAAAAAAACGTTCGATCACCCCCAGGGTGATGCCCGAATCCTCGGGCCTGCCCGGTCCAGGAGAAATCACTATCGCCTCGGGCGCCAAATCCTCCACCTGATTTATTGTCACCGCATCATTGCGGACCACTCTGAGTTCCTCTCCCAAGGAACCCAAATACTGCACAATGTTGTAGGTGAAGGAGTCGTAGTTGTCCACTACCAGAATCATGACAATCCCTCCGCCGCGGCACGCAGGGCGGCCAAGCCCTGGGCTGCCTTATGGGTAATCTCCTCGTATTCCATTTCCGGGTCCGAGTCGGCCACAATGCCTGCTCCGGCCTGCAAAGTGAAGCGTTCTCCTTCGAACTGAATCATGCGAATGGCGATGCAGGTGTCCATTTGATTTCCCGGCCCGAAAGACCCCACCGCTCCGGCATAGGGCCCCCTGGGTCCGGCTTCCAGTTCGGAGATGATCTCCATGGCCCGCACTTTAGGCGCACCGGAAACCGTGCCCGCAGGAAAAGCAGCCTTGAAGGCTTCCCACACGCCAAACTCCGATTGCAGCCATCCACTAACCGCCGATACGATATGCATCACATGGCTGTAGCGCTCCACGGTCATGAAGGGCTCCACTTTCACCGAGCCATACCGGCATACTCTGCCTGCATCGTTGCGGGCCAGATCCACCAGCATCAAATGTTCGGCCCTCTCCTTTTCCGAAGCCAGCATTTCCCGCTCCAATTCCAAATCGCGCTGCCGATCGTGCGAGCGCCTGCGGGTTCCTGCGATAGGCCGCAGCTGCAGAACACCGTTTTCCATCTTCACCAAGGTTTCAGGTGAAGAGCCAACTAGATGGCAATCGGGAAAATGCAGGAAAAACATGTAAGGCGAAGGGCTCTTTACTCTGAGCCAACGATAAACGCTAAGCGGGTCCACCTGGGCCTCGCCGCTGAACTGTTCCGACAGCACAACCTGGAAAATATCTCCAGCCAGGATATGCTCCTTGGCCTTTTTCACCGCCTCGACAAACCTCTCCTTGGGTGGTGGCTCGATCAGCACTCGGCCTGGTTTAGCGATTATGGGCAGAGACGCGCCAAGCCGCTCCTCGCTTTCACGCAATTTGGCAAGGCCTGCTTCCCTATCCTGGGCAATGGCCACTAAAGTCATCATACGGCTGAGGTGATCAAATACGATAAAGCGCGATGGATAGACCAGGCGGGAAACCGGCAGATGGTGCGCCGGGCCGTCGGGTAGGCGCTCCATAAGTTTCACGGCTTCATAACCTACGTACCCGATTAGCGCTCCCACAAATGGTAGGTCCGGCAGGCCTGAGCATTTCAGCTCAGCTTGCGTCTTTGCCGCCATATCAAAAAAACCATCAACAGGATATTCGCTGATTTGGCCGCCTATCTCCACCGTCACTTGTTCGGCTTGCAGGCGTAGTTCAGCCAAAGGATCCCAAGCCACGATGGAGTAGCGCCCAATGCTCTCCACTCCTTCGCCGCTCTCGAAGAGAAAAGAATTGTTCTCGTGGGCGCAGAGCTTGAGGTAGGCCGATACCGGAGTATCGGCGTCTGCCAGCAGCTCTTTGGTTACAGCCTGTAGGGTGCTCATGGCCTCGGCTTCCTTGGTTTTGGGACAATAAAAAACCCACCGTCCTCAGACGGTGGGCTCGTTAACTTGGATTCGGCTATGGTCTAGCTAAGGCAATCCCGGGCGGAGCTCACCGTCATAGGCAAGCGCCACCACCAATAAATACCAAAACCACCGCCCGCCGCGCCGCTCGGCGCTTGGCAAACCGTGTTTTGGTAGTTGTCGAAGCCTTGAACCATTTCCGTTTACATCCGTTCGAATAGTGTCATCGGTGCCTAGTATGTGTGCCAGGAAAGGGATTTTGTCAAGCCCCTTTGGCTTCGCAGAGAGATGCTTTTAGTTCTTTATACTGTCATATTAACTAGATGGCGTTGAATTATTTTTTCAAAACTAGCTTGGATATCAAACAAGCGTTCCGGTTTTTTTGGCAAATCATTTCTACCGGCACTCTTTTACTTGTCCTTGTCGGATTTTCCGTGCTCGTAGCCTTTCTTCATGTCTTGCACACCGTATTCCACACCCTTTACCGCCTCGCCGGCAACCTTGCCGGTCTGATAGCAGCCTGCGATAAAACCCAGGGGCAGGCAAAAGATCAAGATGACAAGTAGGACCCTTTCCGATTTCTCCCCTCCATCATTAGCTGGAATGCGGTATTTGGCTGGAGCCCCAGGCAGCTAATAGCCCAATGCTGTCAGCTCCTTCTGGATAACCGCCCGGGCCTTGTCATCCGGCATAGTCAGGGGCGAGCGCACCACGCCCGGCTGATATCCGGTCATCTCCATGGCCGCTTTCAAGCCGCCCACGCCATGGGTGACGGTGACCAGCACCGCCAAGCTGACCAAACGCCATTGCAGGTCCTTGGCTTTCGCCATTTCCCCTGCTTGATGGGCCTGCATCAATTCAACGAACCGTTCAGGAACCGCGTTGGCCGCAGCCAAGATTCCACCGACAGCGCCCAGGCACAAGGCCGGGAAGAACACGGCGGCGTTGCCCACGAACACAGCGAAGTCTTTGGGGCATAGCCGCAACAGTTCGCTAAGCTGGGCGATGTTGCCCGAGCTGTCTTTGATGCCCACCACATTGGGATGTTCGGCGATTTGAGCCACCGCCTCAGCAGGCAGGTTCAAGCCAGTGGATTGCGGGAAATTATAGACCAGCACCGGAATGGGAGCGGCGTCGGCAACCTTGCGGTAGTGGTCCATAAGCCGCGCCGGCGTCATTTGCCCCTTGAAGTAGTGCGGTGTTATGACCAGGGCGCAATCGGAGCCCAATTCGCCTGCGCGGCGGGTCTGCTGGATAGTGGCCCTGGTGCTTTCGGCGCCGGTGCCGGCCATGATGATCTTATCTGGCGCAACGGCTTCCTTGCTGGCGGCCAGCACTTGGTCCCGTTCATATTCCGATAGGTAAACCGATTCGCCGTTGGAGCCCACCACTAAATAACCACTAAGGCCGGTTTGGTTCCAGCGTTGGAGATTGGCCTTGAACGCCTTGATATCCAGCTCTTCATCTGCGGTGAAAGGCGTTGCTACCGGAGGCAGCACTCCCTGCAGCTTTTTTTTCATTAGTTTTTTCTCCCTATGCAAAATCCTGGAGCGCTCGCAGCAAAACCGCCACCTTCTGCACACAAGCGTTTTCACCCATAAGGCCTATGCGCCATATCTTGCCAGCCACCGGCCCCAGGCCACCGCCAACTTCAATGTCGTAATCCGTGAGCAGCTCTTTGCGGATGCCTTCCACATCCCAACCTTGCGGCGGGTGGGCCGAGGTTAGGGGCGGCAAGCGATGTCCTTCCTGAGCCCAGAGCTTGAAGCCCAAGCCTTCCAAGCCTTTTTCCAGATGACCGGCCGCCGCGGCGTGACGCTCCCAGCGAGTCTCAAGCCCCTCTTCTTGTATGATGCGTAAACCTTCCCGCAGGCCATAGATCATGGTGATGGGCGCGGTGTGATGATAAAGGCGCTGGGCCTCACCCGTGGCCCAGTATTTCTGAAGCATCGTCACGTCCAGATACCAGGACTGCACCTTGCTCTTGCGCTTGCCTATCACCTCCATGGCTTTAGTGCTAAAGGTGATGGGGGCCAGGCCCGGTGGAACGCAAATGCATTTTTGCGTCCCGCTGTAGCAAGCGTCTACGCCCCAGGCGTCCACCTCCAGCTTGACTCCGCCCAGAGAAGTAACGGAATCAACGAGAAATAGCGTGTCACTTTTCTTCAAAAAAGCGCCCAACTCCTCTATGGGTTGCAACACGCCGGTCGAGGTTTCGGCGTGTACAATGGCGCAGAGCTTGGCGCCCGGGTTTTGCTGCACCGCATCTATCATGCGCGCCGGATCAATAATGCGGCCCCACTCCGCTTCCACCTTGACCACTTTAGCGCCGCAACGTTCGGCTACGTCGCACATGCGGGTTCCGAATACGCCGTTTACGCCAACGACCGCCGTGTCTCCCGGCTCCAGCAGATTGACAAAAGCTGCCTCCATACCGGCCGAACCGGTGCCGGACACAGGAAAAGTCATCTGGTTTTGGGTGCGGAAGGTCTTCTTCAGCAACTGGCAAACCTCGTCCATGATTTCCATGAATTTGGGATCCAGATGACCGATAACTGGAGTGGACATTGCCCTTAAAACTCTGTAGGGCACGTTGCTGGGGCCAGGCCCCAACAAGAGTCTGGCAGGAGGGATCAACTCTTGCATCAAATCCTCCAATATATTTATCTTGAATGATCCGTTGTTAATCGAGCCTAACGAAGCCTGACTTTTAATAATACATTTATCAATATACCCTGCTAGCAGAAAATCCCCAAGATTCGCGAACCGTATGGCCCGCAACAAACGGCGCGGAGGAGCCATGTACTCCTGCCGCGGCCTGACATGAAATCGCTATTGTTTAGGGTTCAACGGTGGGGACGCCTTCCTCGATCCTCGGCTGGGCCCATCCCCCGGTATCCTCTCCAGGACCCCAGCCATAGCCCATGTGCTGGCCAGGATAATGCCATCCATTCCAGCCCGGGCAACCTTGATAATCATAATCAGAGTCAGGTTGCCACCCAGCCATATGGTAGCCCGGCGCCATCATGATTCATTCCAAGCGCCGGTCTGGCAGCTTATTGTGTGCGCTCCCAATCCTTTCGCACCATGTCTGCGATCCGCTTAGCGCGGTCAAAGAAAATAACCATGCTATCCCAGCTGGGCGTATGAAGGATTTTCTGCATTAGCAGACCGTCATCATCAAACCAGCGCGGCAGAGCCCCGCCAAAAAACCAGCCCGCTTGCCGTAGGATTTCCACCGCTGCCCCCACATGGGGAGATGCCAAATTAAGCCATGCCTGCAAAACATCGCAACCTTGCGATTCAGCTGCAGACTCTTCTTTGGCAATGACTTCCCCTAAATCCTCACCTGCTTCACGGATTGCCATCCGCGCTACTTGAGCGAACTCGAAAAATTCGGTTTTCACCGAGCTACGACTTGAGGAGGGTGGCGCTTCATTAGAAATCACCAATTGGCGTTCTTCATTGTATCCGCCATAAATAAAATGGAGTTCTTCTTCATAAACCCGAGGTAGATACACAGTATGAGGGCGCGAAGTCACCGGAACAAAATCCAGCAAGGTTGCCACCCGGCCCGTCGCGCTCTTTCCCTTGCTGTACGCCGCGGCTGGCATCAGGTCCACTTCCAGAGCCATGGTCACCCAACCGAGACTATGGCACATCTCCTGAGAGAAGGGATGGTTGCATACCGGCTCCCCGTACACCAACTCAATACCATATTGAGGAGCCGCCATTTTAACGCCATGGTCCGCCATTTTTTCGAACAAACCTTGGGCCCTATAAGACGGCAGCACCACGCCAGCGCCCGACTCCCTGATTTTGGGGCAAGGCGCTGAGCTGAAAAGGGCGTTATGCCCCACCACCTGCCCGCCAACGGTGCGCGCCACGCTTGAGATGACCGTTTTCCCCTCATTGGCCTCGGCCAGTTGGTCAGGATCAATATAGGTGCGTACCGGATAGTTTTTACCGTAGACCGTCAGGAAACAGCTGGCAGCGCCCTCGGCGTCCTCCGGCCGGAAGAAATCGACTTCCACCTCCTGGCCAGGCTCCACCTGATAATCGCCTTTATCGCTCATGCTCATAACTATGCAGTATCTCCTTGCCTTGTCTCGTCATGGCCCTTTAAACACAACATGAGCACCGCACCAAGCAAACAAGCGCCAGCACAGGCCATGAATAAGCCGCCATACCCCGTAGTTTGTACTATCCACGCGCCCAGTAAGGGACCCAGGAAAAAGCCGCCTTGAAAAACTTCGTACCCCAAATTAGTGTTGAAGGCGCGCATTTCAGGTTTGGAAAGGTCGAACAGAATAGCATTCACCATCGGCATGGCCAAGCCCCAACCCAAGCCAAAGATCACGGCCAATACCAAAAGACCAGCCAATCCGGTAACCAGAGTAAGAATATAGAAAGCCGCCGCCAATAGAAGCAAGGCTCCAGCCAGCAGCCTGCTCTTGGGCAAGAGATCAAAATACCGGCCGAACACAATCCTTACGCCGATTTCAGTAGCGGTAGCCACGGTAAAGAACCAACCCGCGTCAATTACCCCCATGCCTTTGGCAAATGAATCGATGAAATAAAAAACCGTGGAGAAAGGAACATACATCAACAAGGCAGTGCACAGCAGCACTACCAAGCGCCGGTTTTTCAGATCATCTTTAACCTCTTGCCAGGTGACCCGAGTATTTGGCGTCTGGGCCGTGTTTTTCGGCGAGGGTATCCAGGCAATCAATGGAATCACCACCAGCATCATCAGGCCGGTGAGCGCCAAAAGGTCTGGATAGCTCGATAGCTTAGCGGCTGCGAATTCCGCCAGTGGCGGCACCACGGCATAAGGCACTATGGTTAAAACGGCCACAAGCCCAAAAGCTTGGCCGCTATGCCTCTTGTCTATGCATCCCACCAACGCCGCCACGCAGGCGGTGGCCATGAGAACGTAAAACCCGCCGTGCAGCACACGCACCAGAATAAGTCCGGACACACTGGTGGCGCGGCCATAGAGCAGCAAAGCCACCAAGGACCCCAAAATGCCAACGATGAACCAGCGTTTGGCATTGGAGGGGTTGAGCACCATGCTTATGAAGGGCCTGAAAGTCAGAGCCGTTAAGGAAAAAATGCCGATGATGAGGCCCCGGCTGTTTTGCGGAATTTTCAAGCTTGCAAGATAATCATAAAATTCGAAAAATACGGCCATGTTGCAGAAGACAATAAACATGGCCATAGAGAGCAAGACAAACCCGCGATTCAGCAAGGGCGTTTCGGGTTCCTGGCCCGCAGCGGAGGCCTCCACTCGTTGCGTTTGGTCTGTCATTTACAAAATGCTTTCAAGTGCGGCCACAAAAGCCTGCATGGCCTCATGCTTACCTACGCTGACTCTTATCCAGTTTGGAAAACGGAATCCCGTCATGGAGCGAACCATAATCCCTTGGGCCATGAGTTTGCGGTAGGCAAAAGTGTCGCTCATGGGTAGGCGGATCATAACGAAGCAACCCTGGTCCATTTGCGTGGCCAGACCAAGGCGGGCGGTCTCTTTGGCCAGGTAATCCTTTTCTGCGCGAACCAACTCGCGGGTGGACCTAATGTGCTCCTCTCCGTTTTCCAACGCAGCCAAGGCCGCCTCCTGGGCGACTACGTTGACCGAATACACCACACAGGTGCGGCGGATAATATCGACCACATCGAGTGAGCCGGCCAAGTAACCTATGCGAAGCCCGGCCAGGCCGTACATTTTGGAAAAGGTGCGAAAGACAACCAAGTTGGGATATTCGTTTATAAGCCGCATCCCGTCCGGGAAGCCGGGCTCCTCCACGAATTCACAATATGCTTCGTCCACTACCACTATTTGGCGTCCGTCCACTTTGTCCAAAAACCGCCTCAGCTTGGCTTCGTCCCACCAGGTGCCGGTGGGATTATTGGGATTGCAAAAGAAAATGATTTTACTCAGCTCATCCCTGGCTCTCAGCATCGCTTCGTCGTCAAAGCCAAAGTCCTTGAGCGGAACCAGCTTGGCCTTGAATCCGCTGAACTCCGCCACCCACTCGTACACCGCAAAGGTTTTATCGGCGGTCACGATATTGTCGCCAGCCTCGCAAAAGGCCTTTATGGCAAAAGCAATCACCTCGTTGGCGCCGTTGCCCAACAAAAATTGATCGGGTTCCATTTCGAAATGCCGGGCCAGGGCTTGGCGCAAGTAATATACATCGCCGCTGGGGTACAACGCCGCCTTGCACGGCGGGAATTGGCTTATCACTTCTTGGGCGGCAGCCGGAGGCCCCAAGGGATTTTCGTTGTTGTTGAGGCGATAAAGGTGATCGACGCCATAGAGCTTCATCAGCTCTGGGTCGGGCTTGCTGGGGATATAGGCCTCGAACTCTTTAATATAGCCAGGGACCAACTTGTCTAAAGTTGTTTTGCTCATCACTCCTGATCACCTAGGTGCTGAAAGACAACCAAATCGGCTTTACCGCCAAAAGGAATCACCAAGCGCGGGGAAAAACCCATTTCTTGCAAGGCGGGGACCCAGCTGACTTGCCAAGCCAATCCCAGGTCGACATTGCAGAAAATAGTGCGGATGCCTTCAGTCATAATCAGTGCCAGATGGCGGTTCAGGTTTTCCTCTGCATCCATGCCATCCAGCATGGGGCGTAAGGTGGCATGTCCCTGCACCCGATCCAGGTGCGTACCTATTACCGAGCAGGCAGGCCGTTTCTCGCCTTCCACTTGGTAGAGATGGACATCCCGCGCCAACGCCAGGCGAGTATATTGTTCTTTTAAAAAAGGCTGAAGTGTCGGATTGCACCAAACCACCTCGCCGGGGTCCTCTTTCAACTGCCGGTAAAATTGTGGCCACGAGTGTTTAGTGCCGTCCGGGGAAAAATATTCCAGGTCTCCCAGGTATTCAAAATATTCTTTGGGCAACTCAGGGGTGGGATAGCGGCAGACAAAGCTCACTGCCTGGGTTTTGGCCACACGGTTAAGGGCTGCCTCCACCAAGGCCTGCGCGATGGGGCCGGGGTCCGGCTGGCAAAAAACATAGGGACCATATGAGCGCAATGAAGACTTGGCGTGAAAGCGCCAAAATATTGCGCCCCCCAAATCACCGTGCCTATCAATAGCTACCAGGGTTCCGATTTCGCCGCTTAGCACCATGTCGGCCAGCTTGGCGGGTAAAACATACGCATCCGGGAGATATAAAGCCGAGTAGTATGCTTTCAATAAACGAGCCGCCTCTTTAATTTGGCCGACTTCCGGGGTAACGATCTCGAAATCATCCAAAGCATGACAAGCAGGCGCTTCCTGTTCCGCTGAAGGTGGATACAACTTCTCCTTCACAAGCTTGAGTTGCATTCCCCCGGATGTTGCGTCACTCAAGCTGAATTGGTCCACGGAGCGCGACGCCAAAAACAGACCCAATTCATTGAGAGACGACTCATCGCCCGGCGAATAGTGCGCGGCCAAATTCAATAGGCGGAAATCCACCTTGGGTATATTGAAAAATACGTTGAGTTCCACACAATAAACGCGTCCCACGGCTTCCAGGGTTAAGCCATCGCTTTCTTCTGCGCCTTCTGCAGCCGAGGCCAAATAGGAAAAAACCTCCTCCACTGCCAATGTCAGCTTTAGAGCCTCTGACCGACCCAGCCCCATAGCCGAGCCCGCATTCTCTGCAAACGAAGTGGCCACCGGCAAAAGGGCCTTGTCCAAACGCAGTCGCAGCGAAACCGGGAGGTTGTCGTTGGTCATGGACGACTCCTTAAGATCAGGGCAATAAAGGGATTTACTCCAGCGCCGGATGCCCCTTTCCAGGCTACTAAATAGTATATTAATCGGACTTACGAGCCAAGGCTTAGCGGCTCCAAAGGAATTTATCTTTGACATCCACACTCAAGTTGATGATCATTACTCTCTAATCGCCGTGCCGTCAAGCAGGAGACACCATGCCCGGTACAAATAAAATACCGTTACTTTCAACGAGCGGCCAAATCCGGCAAGACGCGCCCGCCAAAGCGCGCGGCGTCGAAAAGTACGCAGCGGATTACTACGGGGATAGGTTGCTTTGGGCCGGTGTCAAGCGGGCTGGAGTTCCGCATGCCAGGTTGTTGGCCGTAAGCATTGACAATGCGCTACGCGTGCCGGGAGTAGTGAAGGCGCTGACGGCCAAGGATGTACCCGGACCCAACCGGCAAGGGGTTGTGCGCGACGACCAGCCGGTACTGGTAGACGACAAGGTCCGCCACTGCGGCGATGCAGTCGCCTTGGTGGTGGCGGAATCCAAGCAAGCGTTAGCCAGCGGTCTGGCTGCGATTACCTTTGACCTTGAAGAATTGCCCGGGGTTTTTGATCCGGAAAAGGCGCTTCTGCCTGACGCTCCCCTTTTGCACGAAGACCATGAGGGCGGGAATCTGCTTTTGGAAGGTAGGTTGGTCAAGGGGCTAGGTGCAGATGGTCTCGAGTCTTGCCCGGTGGTGGTCGAGGCGGTGTGGAATCTACCTCGCCAAGAGCACGCCTATCTGGAAACCGAAAACGGCTTGGCCCTGCAAGAAGCTGACGGCGTCATCCATTTGATAGTATCCACCCAGACCCCGCACCGCGACTGCCTGGAAGTGGCTAGAGCCCTTGACTTAGACCCAGCCCGCATCCATCTGCGCGCCCCTTATTGCGGCGGGGCTTTTGGCGGTAAAGACGGAATAACCGTGCAATCCCTCCTAGCCCTGGCGGCCATCAATTGTCCCGGCCATACCGTTAAAATGTGGTGGGACCGGGAAGAGAGCATGATAGCCGGCGCCAAGCGTCATCCCGCCCGGCTATATTACCGTTTGGGAGCAGAAAAGGACGGCCGTCTTCGCGCCCTATCCGCCAGGCTAATCTTCGACACCGGCCCTTATGACCATTTGGGCGGGGTGGTCGCCACCTTGGGCCTGGAGCACGCTGGCGGGCCGTATCGGATACCGCATGCCGAGCTTATTTCACAGGCGGTTTACACCAACAATCCCATCGGCGGGCCATTCCGCGGCTTCGGTGTGCCCCAAGCTGCGGCGGGCATTGAGCTAACCATGGATCTTCTCGCCCAAAGACTTAGCCTGGACCCGTTGGAGCTGCGACGGCGCAATTTGCTCGAGACGGGAGAAACTTCGCCGGCGGGAGTCACCTTGTCAGGCATTGAAGGGTTACATGCAAGCCTCGACACCGCAAGCCGGCATGAATTATGGCAAGGCCGCAAAAGCTGGCAATTGCAGGCCGAGCCAAACAAGCGAAGAGACCTTGGGCTGGCGGTTCTATATCACGCCATGGGCTATGGACCAGTAATTCCCGATGAGGCGCGGGCCAGGTTGGTGCTGCTAGATGATGGCAGATTCCGCCTTTATTCGGGAGTGGTAGACATGGGTCAAGGTAACGCCAGTACCTATGTGCAGATCGCCGCCGAGGTCCTAAACCAGCCACCTGAAAATTTCGAGCTGATCCAGCCGGACACCGCAGAAACCGAGTCTTGCGGTTCCTCCTCGGCCAGCCGCACTACCTACACCTTCGGCAACGCAATATTGGGGGCGGCGCAGACGTTGCGTGAACGGATTTTGACCCAGGCGGGAGAACTCATGGCCCTGGATGACATCACCGATGGGCTGGCCATGGCACCTGGAGCCGTAAGGCACACTGGTCTGTCTCTGAAAATCAGTTTAGCGGAATTGGCGGCTTCACTGTCCACGGACCAATGCGATGTCACTCACTACTTTAGGGCTCCTGTGGCCGCCGAGCCCGTAGCCCCTAATAAAAGTTTGGCTTTGCATGGCTTCCCTCATGCTGTCTATGCCTATGCTGTTCATTTGGCTGCAGTGGAAGTGGACGAGCTTACCGGCAAGATCGACCTGCTTGACTACCTCACCGTTTCGGACCTCGGCAGGGTGATCAACCCCCGGCTGCTTGAGCAGCAAATGGATGGAGCGGTGGTGCAAGGAATGGGGTATGCTCTCTGCGAAGATTTTGTTGCACATGATGGGCACAGCATCAATACTGATTTTTCCACCTATATTGTTCCCACCAGTCTTGACGCGCCACGGATAGAGAACGTCTTCCTGGCAAGCCAGGATGCCTCAAGTCCACTGGGCATCCGTGGTGGCGGAGAGATCGGCATCGACGGCCCGCTACCATCGGTGGGAAACGCCGTGGCCAGGGCCTGCGGCGTAACCATGCGTACCTATCCCTTAACTCCGGAAAGAGTGCTGGCCGCCCTCAATCACGGGGGTGCAGCGAATGACCCGCATTGAATTCATGTTGAACAACCACCCCATGCGATTGCATGCACCCGCAGACAAGCGCTTGGTGGATTTACTCAGGGATGACCTTGGTTTAACCGGGACCAAAGAAGCCTGCGGCTCTGGAGAATGTGGCGCCTGTACCGTGCTTATTGACGGATTGCCCCGCCCTGCCTGCCTAACCTTGGCCGCGCAGCTGGAAGGCCGTCAGGTAACCACTATCGAGGGCATCGCCACAAAAACCGGCTTGCATCCAGTTCAACAGGCCTTTGTGGAGCATGGCGCTGTGCAATGCGGCTTTTGCACGCCTGGCATGGTTCTCAGCGCAGTATCGCTATTGGACCACGTTGCCTCACCCTCCGCGCAACAGGTGAGACAAGCCCTGGCCGGCAACTTGTGCCGCTGCACCGGCTATCAAAAAATAATCGAAGCCGTTTTGGCTGCTGCGGATCATAAAGGAGAACGCTTGTGAGACGGGTCATCCTGCCATCAAGCCTGGAGGAGCTATGGCGGGAAATGGAGCGCCGACCGGATGCCCTCGTCTATGCTGGCGGCACCGACCTGCTGGTGCGCCTGCGTCGTGAACCCCATCCGGACCGCAGCCTCATTTGCCTGGAACGAATCGATGCGCTAAAGCGTATTGAAAAGCTCGGCAATGAGATATTTATAGGCACAGGCTGCACTCACAGTCATCTACTTGCTTCACCCCTGGTGCGGGATCACCTGCCGATATTGGCCCAAGCCCTTGCAGTGCTGGGCTCGCCCTTAATCCGTAATGTAGCCACAATAGGTGGCAATATCGTCACCGCTTCTCCGGCGGGCGACACCCTTCCGCCTTTGTATGCGCTTAACGCCTCGGTGGAAATCGTGGCGCCTGGTCTTAGCAGGCGATTGGCTATCGATGAATTTATTAAAGGGCCTGGGCAAAGCGCCCTACGGCCTGGAGAGCTGCTATCCGGTGTTGTAATCATTTTGCCGACAGCTTCGGCCATACAGCACTTTGAAAAGGTCGGACAGCGCGCTGCTTTGGCCATCAGCATTGCTAGCCTAGCTGCTCTGATGCAACTCGATGAGGCAGGCATTGTCCAGGGCGCCCACCTAGCTTGGGGCAGTGTGGGTCCCACCGTGATAACCTGTCCTGAAGCGGAGGCGGCTCTTGAAGGTAAACCTCTGAACCGCGAGTCTTTGGCCAAGGCTGCGGAATTGGCCAGCGGGGCGGTTAGTCCCATTGACGATTTACGGGCCAGCGCCGCTTATAGGAGAAAGCTGGCAGGCAACCTGCTGTTACGCCTTGCTCCAAACTAAATACTCCCCCTCGTGTTTAATCTATGCCTAAACGCGATATCCAATCCTAACTGTTAGTTTTTTTGTTGGGCAAAGCCTTTAACAATCAACAAGATTGTCATCATTAGTGCGTTAAGGCAGAATAATACTTATAAGGCACCTGTCGCAGTTGATCGGTCCCTCATCCTTTTGTTTCATCATCCACAACTGCTGTGGCCTCACCGAACCCGCAGCATCATGCTGCACAAATACTGGGGGCGCTCCATAACCTGCCGGAAAGGTATAAGCCATGTCTCAAGGGTTGGATGTAATCATTCTTGACGATGATCCCTTGATCAGCGAATTGCTGAAACAAATGGTGTCCGGCTTTTATAGATGGGGAGAGATACATACATTTGCGGACATAATGCTGGCCAAGAGATTTTGCTTTGACAGAGGTAGTTCAGTGGCGGTGTTCGTGCTGGACGTCTTTTTAGGAGAGCTAACCGCCTTTGACTTTATCGATGCGGTTAAAGTTCATTACCCCATGGTAAGCGAAGACACCATCATTGTGACCGGCGATGCGAGCGAGGAAGTTGTGGATATGTGCTTGGCTGGCGATGTGTCTTACCTATTGGAAAAACCAATAAAGTTTTATGCCTTGCAATTCGCCATCAGGGCCATCGCCAATAAGTACTTGCGCTTTGCGCGTCATCTGCGGCATGATCCGGATTTTGCCCATCAGGTCGAGCAGATCAAGTCTCCAGCCTAGGAATGATGCCGCCGCCATTTAATGCGATGGGAGAAAGCGCCCTTGGCTTTCTCCCAAAACTTTATCGCCCGTTAGAAATCGCTGAAATCCTCTTCCTCTAAAGGTATTGCTTTTTCTGCCTTGGTTTTTGGCTCCTTATTGCTATTTTCCACCGCACTTGCCAGTTTTTTGATTTTCGCTTTTTTCCCTTTTCCTACATACTCCAAATAGCCTCTCGGTCTCTGATTATCCCGACCCGGCTCTTGAGATGCTTCCGCCAACCCTCTGCCATGCCCTTCCACCAGCGAAACTAAACTTTCCACCAACGCCTCCATGGTCGCAGCTTGGGCTGAAAGCTCTTCGCTGGCCGCAGCGCTTTCCTCGGCATTGGCCGCATTGCTTTGCGTAACCTGATCTATTTGACTAAGCGATTGGTTTATTTGTTCCAGGCTCTGCGCCTGCTCTCCGGAGGCAGCGGCAATTTCCACCACCAACTCGCTTACTTTGTGCGTACTCTCAACCAGACCAACAAATTCTTCATTAGTTTGTGTAACCAGTTGGGCACCTCGCTGGGTTTTCTCAGTTGTTTTAGTGATCAGTTGGGAAATATTTTTGGCTGCCTCCGCCGCACGCAGAGCAAGGTTACGCACTTCGTCCGCCACAACCGCGAAGCCGGCGCCCGCCTCTCCGGCGCGGGCCGCTTCAACCGCTGCGTTAAGCGCCAGCAGATTAGTTTGAAAGGCAATCTCATCGATGGCCTTGATGATCCCCGCCGTCTCTTCACTCGCTTCATTAATCTGGTTCATGGAAACAACGAGCTCTTTCATGGAGTCGCTGGCCCGCTCGGCTGCCTGTTTGCCTTCTTGAACCAACCCGCGCGCTTGTTGAGCGTTCTCCGTATTTTGCCTGGTCATGGAGGACAATTCTTCCATTGAAGCGCTAGTCTCTTCCAATGAAGAGGCTTGTTGTGAGCCGCCTTGCGCCAATGCTTGGCTGGAATTCGATACCTGACCCGCGGCTGAAGCCACGTGCCTTGCCCCACTGCTTAGTTCACCGATCACCCGTTTAACCGGTCCAGTGATATTACGCGCCAACAACCAGCCCAATAACAGCCCAAAAACAACAGCGGACAGACTTATAATCGCTATGAGCAGCCGGTTTGCTTGGGCGGTCTTCTGATAAGAGGCCATCGCCGCGCTGGCCTCTTGGCCTAAAGAATCAACCACCTTTCTTACCCGCTCCTCCAACTGCGACAGCAATTCGTCCGACTCGGCATCCAGCTTATTAACAAGCCCTGCCTTCTCGCGTTTAACGGCTGGCACCACTTTCTCGCGGAATACCGTGTCAAAAGATTCATAGGACTGGTTCAGATCTTTAAAATATTGCTTCTCTGCATCGCTGCCTAGCGCCTGTTCGACCTTCTTGCGTGCTTGGTCCCACTTGGCTTGGGCCTCGCCATAGGTTTCCACTGCCTTCAGGTCTTGGCTGATCACCACGTTTGCCGACGCTTGGTATTGCTTCATGGTCCAGAATAGAAGTTGGTTAACCGCATCCAATTCTTCGGATTGAGCTATCACATTATTGTATTCACCAGCCATCACCGACATCTTGAGACGTGTGCGGAAAGCATCCGCGATTTTGCGTGCGTTCAATTCTACCTTGGCTATGAGGGAGTCGCTTTCTTGGTCAGCTTTTCCCAAGACCCCCTCTAGCTGATATTTAATCTCCGGCACCACTCCTTGCTGGAACTTTGCGACAAACCGCTTTTGGATTTCTGCAATTTCGGCGGCCAAAGCCTTCTCTGCAGCCGTATCTGCCATCTTTTGGATGCCATCTATATTCTTTTGGAAATCAGTTGCGCTTTGCTGGAAACCGGCAATAGAGTCCAAATTCCGGTTGATAATAAAATCCGACTGGTTTTGGTATTGTTTGAGACCTCGGTAAGCTGTCTCCTGAGCCAAACGAGCCTCGGTCAGACGCTTTGTGGCCAGGTCTGCGGCTTGGTTAACCCGCCCCATGGCAAAATATGAAATCACGCCCAACCCTGTGAGCATGATTAGAAGTGCCAGCGCTAAGCTGAGTATCTTCATGTTCAAATTAATACGCATCATGCTTCCCCCTGCGATGCCAAAGATACATGAGTTAAACGAGGTGGATATGAAAGAAATTAACGTGAACGGTTTAGGATCATGAGCGGCCGGACGCTCTACCTTAAGTCACACCTTATAAATATTTTGTGCTGTTCGTAAATGGGGGGGGCACTGATTTTATTGTAAGAATTTTTTTTACAAACCAGCGGCTAAAAGAGGTATGCCAGGGATTAGGGATCTATCAGGCCGTTTTGTATGGCGGATCGGCTCAAATCCGCGTTGTTGCTTAGGCCCTGTTTTTAAGCAGGCGGAAACGGTATGTAACCACGGGTTTTGCGCTGATGTGATAATTCTCAGCAATTTCGCGGTTGGTCTGCCCCAAAGCCAGGGCGCACAGAACCTACACCTAACAGCCGGGAGATGAGTGTGAAAACAGGCGTAGCATGCGAAAGACAAATGGAATATCCGAGCCGATTATTCCACGCCCATCCGCAAAGGCTTCTTGGTGAAGACGAACTCCACTCTGCGATTCTTGTTGCGTCCATCTTCGTCGGCATTGGACGCTATGGGGTAGTTGGAGGCATAACCCACCGCAGACACTCGTTGGGCCGGCACACCCATACCAACCAGGGAGCGCAGAACCGAAGAGGCCCGCGCCGCGCTCAGCTCCCAGTTCGAGGGAAAGCGCGAGGTGCTTATCGGCTGGTTATCGCTGTGGCCTTCCACCGTAAGGTAGAAATTGAATTTGTTCATCACCTTGGCAACGCTGGCCAACAATTTTTGAGCCGTTGCTCGTACGTCAGCGCTGCCCGGCTCAAACAAAAGCTGCCCTTTCACCCTCATGCGCACCCCACGGGGACCGCTCTTTATCTCCACTGCGTTGCCCAGACCGACCGCGGTGACCAATTCCTTCACCCGGTCGGCCATGGATGCAGCCTCGGAGGCGTTGCGAGCGTCTTGCACCGAAGGCTCCGGCATGGTGGGCTGTATCATCCTGGTCCGCTCTGGCTGGGGTTTGACTTCCGGCAACACCGGCTGGAATTTGCCGACTTCCTGAAACTGTACGCCAAAAGCGTTTTTCACAGAGCCCAGCATGTCTTGGAATTTTTTTACGTCCATGTTGGCGAAGGTCAGAAGGAGCACAAAAAAGGTCAAAAGAAGAGTGCACATGTCCGCAAAGGTGCCCATCCAAGGAGGCAGGCCTTTTTTAATCTTGCGCGCCACTATTTGCCTTTTTTCTTGGCGCGGGCCTTGGACTGCAGTTCGGCTCGATCCTCAGAGGGCATGAAGCCGACCAGGCGCTGCTGAATGGCCCTGGGGTTCTCATTACGGGCCATGCCCAACGCACCTTCCAGGATCAGGCGATGGTCCTGCGCCTCGCGCTCGCTACGATCTTCCAGCTTGGCCGCGCTGGGCGACAGCAAGAGGTTGGCCCATAAGGCGCCGTATAGCGTGGTGAGCAGGGCCACAGCCATGGCCGGTCCAATGGCCGATGGGTCACTTAAGTTCAGCAGCATAATAACGAGGCCGATCAGGGTGCCGATCATTCCCCACGCCGGCGCCAAGTCCGCCATCTTCTCAAGGACCTTCACCACCTCCTCATGGCGAGAAAGAGTGGCTTCCAGTTCGATCGTCAAAACATCGCGGATGGAATCCACGTGCATACCGTCGGCCACCAAGTCGAAAGCCGTTTTCATGAATTGGTTACTGGCCTTGAATTTCTCTAAAGCTAAGGGACCGTTGCGGCGGACTTCGTCGGCGGCTTTCAGTATCTCGCGGACCGTGCCCACATGGTCGATACGATGCTGGAAAAAAATCGAGATGGATGCCTTGAGCGAATCCATCACAGAGTGCATGGGAAATGCCACCAAAGTGGCCGAGAAGGTCCCCCCCACTACGATAAGAATTGATGAAACGTCGAAAAAGGCAAGAAGAGAAGCCTTTAGAATGATGCTGACAAGCACCAGGACCAAGCCTACTACAATCCCGATGATAGTCCCTAAATCCACGTGATGCTCCTAGATTGGCTATTTATTTTTTGAGCAATTCATCCAGAGTCACTTCCCTCTCACCGCCCTCACGGGGGGGAGGTTCCTGGGCGACTGGAGGCTGGCGGGCACCGCTTGATCCACTACGGGCACCACCGCCTCCACTGAGGGCTCCCCCGGTACCTCCACTCCTGCCAGCGGCGCCACGGCCTTTGATCAGGCTGCCGCGCCCAAGGTCACGAGCGGTGTCCCAGGGGTTGGCTGGGGCAGGGTCAAGGGCCCGGGTGTCGCGCACTCCCACGACTAAATCATCGCTGGAGAAAAAGCGTCCATCGGGCCCAGCCGAACGGATAGCATACACGAAATCGTGTTTGACAACCAACTCCACCCGCATGGCGTTGCCCCAAGCGTCCTTGTGTTTAGCCCTTATGCCAGCTTTAGGCAATTGGCTAGTGGCCGCCGCTTCGGCTTGAGTTTCGTTCTGCAAATCCACTATGCGTTTTACGGTATATGAAGCCAAAGGATCTTCCAAGCTAAGGCCGTATTGCGCCATCTTTTTTTCAGCCATTTTGTACACCGGCGAATCTTTGTATTCGTGAAGCTTTAAGGCCTCTTTGCAAGCTTGCAACTCCTTGCCCTGCTGCAACAAGTTTTCCACCTTGCGCCAGATCGCAGCTTCCACCAAACCAGCAGATGCCTGCGGCGCGGTCCAAGCACCCAGCAGTATCGCCAGCAATAATCCTAGGGCAACATTTCGCAGCCCGAAGGCCGATGCGCACATATCTCCCTCGTCCGCCATGGTTAACATGCAATACAACTATTTGTTTCTAAAGTATTATAAAGTTATGGCGCAAGTCACGCCATTCTTGGGCAGGCTTGGACTTTTCAATGCAACAGGCTTCAGTGCAAGATTTGGGTATTAGCACACACCCTTTACCGCAATTCCCCATTCTCTTTTTCTATCGGTGCACAGATCGGCAAACTTCATCTTTTTGATGGTTATCCATCTCTCAAGGTGAAAAATAATCGTAGCGACCTGTAGCCATGCTATATCTTCAGTTACTTGCGTAAAATTGTCTTTTATAGTCATATTAATATCTTAAAGCAAAGATGCTTATACAAGCCCAGCTGGCGGACGCTCCAAAAAAAGCAGCGTGCCACCCACTGCGGCCAACGGCAATAGCGCCAAGTTCAAAATCGGCACCAGGCCCATGATGAATACTGACGCGCCAAACCCTATACCTGTCAGCCCCAGGCTTTTTGTGTAGCGCATTTTTGCGCCCAGGGAATAGCCCCGCCGTTCAAGTGGATAATCCAGAAATTCGCCAGCCAGGAAAAAGCTGGTAACCAACCAAGCCAGGGCGGCATAAAGCAAATTACCCAGCCCTGGAATAAAGTTAAAAATTAACAAAGGTATCATCACGGCCAGATAAATTAAAACGCGCTTGGATTCCTGCAGCATCACCCGCCAAGTACTGTGCCAGAAAGCCATCTCCGGCGGCTGTTCCGCCTCCGGCCTGGCGATGCTTTCCACTTTTCGGGTGAGGATTTCTAAAAACGGAGCCGCCACGATCCTGCCCACCACTGCAAAAAGATAGACCTCCAAAATGAGCAGCAATAGAATCAATACAATCATAAGCAGGTAAAGGAGCGACTGCCACCACCAGCCTTCGCCCACCGGCAATAGAGATCGCACCCAGGCGTCAAAACGCGTGTAGGTGAACCAAAAAAACAGCAGAAACAGCCCTAAGTTGATCAAAAATGGAGTTAAGGCAAGCCACCAAAGACGGGGGCGGGACGCCAAAAAGCTCAGCGCCTTTAACGGCGCCACCAGCCCGGCAATTGGACCGCGAGGCAGCAGGCCCGCCATGACACTAACTAATTCGCCGCGGACTGCGGCCGGTAAAGATATTGAAGCCCCCCAACCATTTGCGCCCCATCAAAAATGCCTTGAACCAAAGAGCGGCTTTCCTCCCTGAGGAAGCGCCCCAACAAGTTTTCCAGGTCTTCCTCAGGATTAACCAACTTGGGTTCGCCCTTGATACCGGCAAGCTTGGCTGCCGTGTTGACCGCGTCCATGAAGTTGCCCAACTCGTCGACCAGGCCTAACTCCATCGCTGTTTTTCCAGAGAATACGCCGCCATCGGCAAAAGTGCGGACTTTGCCCACCGGGATATTGCGCGACAGAGACACATCCTCCACAAACTGCTCGTAAAGGTCCTTGCTGAGCTTTTCCAGCATGGCTCTTTCCGGCTCGGAAAGCGGGCGGTCTATTTGGCCAGTGGCTTTAACTTCGCCGCTTTTAATTACCTGCATACTGATCCCGATCTTGGCGAAGAGCTTCTGCATCTCGGGAATGGTGACAATTACGCCGATCGAGCCGGTTATGGTGCCGGGGTTGGCCAATACCTTGGTGCAAGGCACTGAAATATACAAACCTCCCGAGGCAGCCACGCCGCCCATGGAGCACACAACGGGCTTGGACTTTTTGACACGCTGAATTTCCCGGAAAATTTCCTGGCTGGCTCCTACGCCGCCTCCAGGCGAATCCACTCTCAGCAAGATGGCCCGCACATCCTTATCGTTGCGGAACTTGTTCAGCGCCTTCAAAGTAGGCGCGGGGTCGGCAATGACCCCGCGCACCACAACAACACCAATTTTATCGCCGAACAAGGCGGGAGAAGTGTACTCGCCCAGTACATACACGACCGCGGCAAAAGCAGCCACGATCACCGCTGCTACCCCAAAAGAAAGGGCCAGACGGCGTCTACTGCTCATGGGAAAGTCTTACTTCCGTATTAGCCTTCTTCTTCGCCAGAATCACTACCATCGCTCTGGCGGTCAAGCACCTGTTTGAGCTGCTCGCCCAGATTGCTGGTGGCGGCCTGGGTAGTGTTTAAATATTCACTGTAAGAAGCGCGATCGGTTTCCTCTTCCAAGCGACGGAGGCTAAGCCCGATTTTGCGCTCCCGGCGAGACACGCTCACCACCTTGGCGGTGATGGTATCGTCCACGTTGAACATACCCACCGGTGTCTTGATCTTTTCGTGGGATATCTCGGAAACGTGGACCAAACCTTCCACGCCCTCTTCCAGCTCCACAAAGACGCCGAAATCGGTCACATTGGTGACCACGCCCGAGACCTTGGTGCCCACTTGGTATTTCTGCGGGATCTCGTCCCAGGGATCGGACTCCAGCTGCTTAATGCCCAGGGAGAAGCGCTCATTATCGCGGTCGATGTTCAAAACCACCGCCTGCACCTCATCGCCCTTTTTATAAATCTCGCCGGGGTGCTTGATGCGCTTGGTCCACGATATATCGCTGATATGCACCAAACCGTCGATGCCCTCGTCGATGCCGATGAAGATGCCGAAGTCTGTGATGTTCTTGACCCGGCCCTCGATCGTCGTGCCCACGGGGTATTTTTCAGCAATAACATCCCAAGGATTGGGCTCGACCTGCTTCATTCCCAGGCTGATGCGTTTCTGCTCAGGATTGATGTTGAGCACCACCGCTTCAACAACGTCGCCCACGTTGACTACCTTGGAAGGATGGCGCACCTTGCGGGTCCAAGACATCTCGGAGACGTGAATCAAGCCCTCCACGCCCTCTTCCACTTCCACGAATGCGCCGTAATCGGCCAGGCTAACAACTTTGCCGGAGACCCGGGTGCCAACAGGGAACTTCTCGGAAGCGGCGGTCCAAGGATCGGACTTGAGTTGCTTGAGGCCCAGGCTGACGCGCTCGCGGTCGCGATCGAAGTTGAGCACCTTGACCGTGATCTCGTCGCCGATGCCGAACATTTCCGAGGGATGACCCACCCGGCCCCAGCTCATGTCGGTGATATGCAAAAGGCCGTCTATGCCGCCCAGGTCCACGAACACACCGTAGTCGGTGATGTTCTTGACCACGCCTTCCATGACGCGGTTTTCCTCCAAAACCTTGAGCGTTTCCGATTTCTTTTCCTCGCGCTCCTTTTCCAAAAGCGCGCGGCGGGAGAGAACGATGTTGGACCGCTTCTTATTGAACTTGAGGATCTTGAAGTCGAAGCTTTTGCCTATCAGCGCGTCCAGATTACGCACCGGGCGCAAATCGACCTGCGAACCCGGCAGGAAGGCGGGCACACCGATATCCACGCTCATGCCTCCCTTAACCCGGCCCACTATGGCGCCATTTATCACGCCATCGTCATTGTAGACCCGGCTGATCTCATCCCAGACCTTGATCTTGGCGGCCTTTTCACGGGAAAGAATAATGGTGCCGTCTTCATCCTCGGCCCTCTCCAAAAGGACATCTATCTGCTGGCCAACTTCGGCCGCCAGGTTGCCATCAGGGTCCCTGAATTCATTAACGGAGATTTGGCCTTCGGATTTGTAGCCGATGTCCACCACCACATAATCGTTTTCGATTGAAACGATGGTGCCGCGAGCGACCTCGCCCTCCTGGAAGGTTCGGAAGGACTGCTCATAGAGCTGTTCCAACTGCTCTTGATCAAGGTCCTCGTCATCCACGGTGGCATCGATCTCCATGGGAGCCGCCTCGGCTGCAGGAGCCTCAGGCTCGGTAGCGGCCTGGGTCTCTTCAGGAATAGCCTCGGGGGCCTGGGTCTCTTCAGGTTTAGCCTCAGGGGCCTGGGTCTCCGTTTGGTCCTGGGAAGTTTGTTCGTTATCCAACACGTTCTCTACCACTGTTATTGCCTTGGGTTTCGGTTAAATGCAAAAATCCACCTCACTCCGCCGCCCCTTTGGCAGCAGCTCAAGGTAGTACCCTTAAAAACTATGTTTTATTACCAGAATATAAGGGCGAACACAAGCCTTCTTTACTCAGCCTAACCGATGTTTTTGGCCATGCCAACCCGTTTTAGCATCATGGCGATAACCTGTTCCACCCCAACATTTGTAGAGTCAAGCACATAGGCATCCCGCGCCGGAGCCAAGGGGGCCAAGCTGCGGCCCGCGTCGCGCTGATCGCGGGCGGCAAGGTCCCGCGCCACACGCTCCAAGGTAAGGTCCGGCTGAACCGGTTTTAGCTCTTCATAACGGCGCCGCGCCCGCTCCCCATCATCGGCTACGAGAAAAAACTTCACCTCGGCCTCTGGGAACACTACGGTGCCCATGTCGCGCCCCTCGGCCACCAGGTCGCCCGCCTCCCCTGCCTTGCGCTGCAACTCCAAAAGAAACTCCCGTACCGGGGCCATGGCGCTTAAGCGGCTGGCGATGCCGCCAATTTCCTCATTACGGATAAACGGCTCAACATCGCGGTCATCCAGGCAAACCACGAACCGCCCTCTCTCCGGCTTGGCCGAAATATCCACCCGGGTGAGCCAGGCGGCTATAATCGCCTCCTCCTCTTCCTGGGCCTTGCCATCAACGGTGGCGGCCAGGGCCACTGCCCGATAAAGCGCGCCAGTATCCAGATAGGCAAAACCCAACTCAGAGGCCAATCGCCGGCTGACCGTGGATTTCCCCGCACCAGAAGGACCGTCAATGGTTACAACCATGCCTAGTCCCGCCCCCCTTGCACGATGTCCTTGAGCGCCTCCACAAAGCGCTGGTTTTCCTGAGGAAGCCCCACACTGATCCTTAAAAATTCAGGGAGATCATAGGATCCCATGTAACGGATGATTACGCCACGCCGCAGCAAAAGGTCGGCCACTTTCTTGGCTTTGGGGCCGATACGCACCAACACGAAATTAGTTTGACTGGGCACATAAAAAAGCCCCAGATCTTTAAAGCCTTGATAAAAGGTATTTAACCCGTCTATGACCAACCGCCGGGTTCGCTTAAAAAATTCTTCATCCGCCAGTGCCGCCACGCCGCCCACCTGGGCTAAAATGGAGGTGTTAAAAGGTTGCCGTACCCGGTCAAAGGCCGCGATCACCTCCTGGGGGCCCAGTGCGTAGCCGATGCGCAGGCCGGCTAGGCCGGCGCTTTTGGAAAAGGTGCGCATGACCAAAACAGGGGTGTCATGCCCCAAAAAATCCGTGCCCATGGCAACTTGAGGGTCGGTGGTAAAGTCGATGTAGGCTTCGTCCAAGACCACCAGCACGCCCTGGGGAACCTGGTCCAGAAACTCGGCCAACTCAGTTTTACTCACCGCGGTGCCGGCTGGATTGTCGGGGTTATTAATGAACACCAACCGGGTTTGCGGCGTTATAGCCGCCAGCATGGCCTGCAAATCGATGCGGAAGTCCTTCAAAGGCACTTCGTGCAGCTTTCCGCCCGCCACCTGCACCAGCTTGGAATACATTAGAAAACTAGGCGCCGCCGCCAAGGCCTCCTGGCCTGGGCGCACATAGGCGCGCGCCAAAAACTCGATGATCTCATCCGAGCCGTTGCCGATGCAGGTTTGGGCGAAGTCGACACCAAATTTTTTTGCCAAGGCGGTGCGCAATGCAAATCCGGCACCGTCCGGATAGCGATGCAGACCCGGAAGCGCCGCCTGCATGGCCTCCACCGCCTTGGGAGACGGTCCCAAGGGGTTCTCGTTGCTTGCCAGTTTAATGGCTCCCTTGATGCCCAGCTCGCGCTCCAACTCCTCGATGGGCTTGCCGGGCTGGTAGGGCACCAGTTCTTCTATTTCCGGCGGGATAGCAGGTGTCTTGCGGCTCACCAAAGGCCTCGCTTTCAATGATTATTCACTACTTGGATAATTCGGCAAAACTACCCGCGCCTGGTTGGAGTGTCAAGAGAAGACGGGCAGCTTAAGACTGGATATCATAAGTCGCCTTGGTGGGGCCTTCTAATAGCTGTAGTTTTTTAATTCTAACGCGCAGGACTTTAGAGCCGGGGTCCGATGCTATGCGGCAAAGATGGGGACGCTCGGCCGTAAAGCGGGCCAACAACTCGGCCTCGGCGCGGGTGTCGCCAACGACCTCCGCCCTGCCACTTATGGTAAGAGCACATAGCTCGCCGGGATCGCCGGCCCGGCGGTCGTCAAGCAGAACGCTCACCCTGGGTTCAGACTGTATGTTCCGATACTTAAGAGTATCTTCCTTGGTTACCATATATATTTCCGCTCCATCGTCGGATGCCAGATAGCCCATGAGCGAGGTGTGCGGCCCTTGGGATCCCGCGGTGGCCAAGACACATATCTCATTATGCTTGATAAGCGACTTCATTTTTTCGTTCATGGCAGGCTTCTCCCTTGGACTTTCACAGTTTCAAACGTTTAAAAAGCCATTCTGGCAAAGCCTTTATTATGAACATTATAAGCCGCCAGAAACCTAGCGCATAGACCACATCCTTGCCCTTATGCATGGCCGAATAAATAATCTTAGCCACATCCTCGGGTTTTACCCAGAGAAAGCCCTTCTCAAGGGTAGCCGTCATGGGTGAATAAACAAAGCCGGTCTTGATCGTGACCACGTTAACCCGGGATCGGTACAACCGATTGCATAGGTCCGCAAGGAACACCGACAACCCGCCCTTGGCTGTTCTATAAATATGGTTGCTTTCGCGGCCCTGGTGCAAGGTTCGTGGCCACCAGAACAACCGCCGCACCACGTGGCGGGCTCCGGTGTAGCGTCCCCAGGATTAATAGTTATGCATCACGCCGCCAACACAAGAATGATCAGCGCCAGCCCAACAACCACATAGCTGGCCAGGTCCTTAAGCGCGAAAAGGACAGGGTCATCTTCCATTTCACCCCGATGGGCCTTCAACCACACCCGGCTCATCCAATAGACCACAAGTGGGCAAATCAACCACAGCCAGGCAACCTGACTATAAAGGGCTCTTGCCTGAGGGCTGTTCAAATAGAGCGCAACCACCAATACCGCCAGGTAACCGCTGGCTATACCGGCGGCGGACAAAAAACTTTAGTCGCCTTGACGGTAACCCCGCCCGGCGGAATCGACTCCGGCTAAGGTCTTAAGCTCGTTGTAGCTTTTTAGAAAGGCCAGGCTCAGAAAAAAGAAGGCGCTAAAAATAAGCAGCCCAAAGGACATCACCACTCCTGCCGCCGGTCCCCCGGCCAATATCCGCACCGAATAAAGGCCAGCCAGCACTAAAATGTCAACTGGCGGTACTTCCTTCAATTTAGTGGAGTAGGCGCTTGTGAGCACCAGATAGAGGACCAGAAGCCACAACACCTCCCACGCAACCAAAGCCGCCAAAGACAGTCCTATCAAACCCAATAATGGAATGAAGCCGATGGCGAGGATGAGCGACAGATCACCCGAAGCCAGGGGTCGGCGCTGCTTGGAAAGATGACGCCGGTCCAAGGCAAGATCCCAAAGATCGTTTGCCAGGTAAACGGCCGAGGAGCAAAAGCAAAAGGCCAGCATGGCCAAGACTACCCCGAGCCAAGCCCTCGGATCGGCTACTATGTGGGCCAGCACGAGGGGAACCAGTACGAGGATGTTTTTGGCTCATTGCCAGGGACGCATGGCTTTGATCAGCAGGCGCCACTGGTCTTGGGGCCCGGTGTCCAGCACTTCATAGTCCAGGCCCTCGGAACGTACCTGCCGCTCCACCCCGGGTTCGGGACGCACTAAATAAGCGCGGCGGCAGCCCCGCCAAACGGCTAGGTCGGCCCGCGAGTTACCCACATAATCGAATCCGTTTTTGCCGAAACGCTCCTCAAGTGCAAGCCGTTTGTTGGATCCGCTTAAATTGCGCTTACCATCGCTGGCCACCACCTCGTCAAAACACCCCAGGTGACCGGCAACCTTCCGCGCCGTTAACTTGTCCGAACCGGTGGCCAATACAAGCCTGCGGCCGCTTTCCTTTTCCGCAAGCATGAGCTCAAGAATCTTGGGGTTATAGGGCAGGTGTTCCGGCTCCACCGGGCAATTCTGCGCCACTCGCTCTTTATAAAGCGCGCGACTTTTACGCGCCCAGCCTATAAGTCGAATAATAGACCACGGCTTGGCCTTAAGGCAGCCTAAGGTGCTCTCCAAAAGGGTGTCGCCATGGACCAAGGTTCCGTCCAAGTCAACACATAGTGGGGTATTGTCGTTTTTTATAGCCATCTACACTAACCGCAGAACCTAATAAAACTACGGGCGGGGTCAAGCCCCGCCCGTACCTTCTTGCGGCAATGCCTGCCTGCTAGTCTTCAAAGTTGCCTTTGGGGCCTTTATCCGAGTTAATGGCCAAGCCCATTTTTCGGATCTTGGCCGGAGTCCATTGGGCCTTCTTCTCGATGCGCTTGGCCTTAGGACCAAGGTTGTAAGAACCAGCCTTCAGGATTGCTTTGACACCAAGCGGTGCGGTGTCTTTGGCGTTGAACACCTTGGTCAAAAGCCCATAAATAAAGTCGGCCACCGCCTTTTCCGAACGGTCGCGGATCTTTTTGGGCTGGGACATGATCTTGTTCTCAAAAGGCAGGTTGAGCTTCTTATAATTCCCGCCCTTCCATCCCTTTTCGATGGCGTATGCTACCATCTCGGCCCAAAGCTCCGGAGTCACGCCTTGATCCTTAACCTTCACGAAATCACCGGCTTTATTCAGCACAGCGTTGCCGTAGTCGTTGACCTTTACGCCCCAGGTGACCATCTGCAGAGCGGTGGCCACGTTGGCCTTGGTGGTCAAGGTCTCTTTGGCTATGCGGCGCAGGCGCTCCGAATCGTTGCCCGAGGTGCCATGCTGGGCGCCGGATACCGTGTATGGTTTAAGGGCCCGATGAATCTCGCTGGTCAATTCGACCTGGATGCCTTGATCAGAGGTCTGTATGCCATGGGCGGTTCCGTTGTTAAGCGCTATCCAATCCGGGAATATGCCGTGCGCGTTGAGTCCTTGGATTAGGAACAGGGCTTCCTGCACCGTGGAAAGGCCCTCCTTACCCTTGATCTCACCTACTTCGGTCTCCAAACCGGCCCATTTGGGTACATACTTATTCAGCTCAATGCTGGCCAGCAGGTTCTCGGCGTCGGGCAGATGTGAGGCGTCAATGGCAATGGAAGTGATGCCCGCCTCGAACATGGTGGGGATCTCCACCCGAGCGGACTCCACGTCTTTGGGCCCCTTGATGCCATAATGATCGGCGTGAACCGCAACCGGGACTGTGACGCCCAGTTCGTTCATGGCCTGATCAACCTGATGGGCGATGTTCCAGTAGTTGGTGGCGCAGTAGGCGCTGGCACCGCCCTCGCTTTTGGCTATCTCGATTATGATGGCTGCGTTGGCCCGTTGCGCGGCCTTTAAGGCGCCCCTGATAACCAGGTGGTTGCGGCCGTTAGCCGCAATGGTCATTGCCTTGCCCTTGCTAAGCAGCGCTCTGTCAACCACCTTGCCGCTGACAATAAGCGCTTTGGAGTTGGGAAAGAGCTTTTTAATATTGGGCGGCCGTCCTATTTCCAGGGCCTTTTCAAAATCTTTTGGGGAGATCTTGGCGGGCTTGGCTTTCTTGGTGGTTTTGGAGGATTTGGTTGACTTGGCGGGTTTGGCGTTTTTGGTTTTCTTGACAGGCTTGGCGGTTTTTGCGGCCATCGTCTTTATTCCTCTCCGTCCAATATTGAATATAGCCCATAGCTACGGGGCAATTTCATTAACGATTCATTGTAACCTGGCAGGCCCAGAGGATTCAACTTCCCACTGCTAATAGACTTAACTTAGGGCCGGGTGCGAAAGCTCAGCAAGTAGGGCACCGCCGGCTGTCCTTCTTGATCGCGGAAGTTCTGGTGGCGGCCGGAATTGATCCAGACCACATAGTCCTTGCCTGGCTCCAGTGTCACCGGCGCCACGAACATGCGGCCGTCGCTGAGGAAAGACACTTGGCCAGTTATTTTAGGAAAACTGGCCTTATCCGCCATAACCAGAGACCAGCCGTTGGTTTGCATCGACTTGGAAAAGGTTATCCTGATTTCCCGCAGCTTGGGGTCTACTTTTGCATCGCCGGCGCGGGGAGTTGTGGCGATAACCACCGGCGGCTGGCTGCGCACGCCGGCCTCTGCGGCCACAGCCCGCTCTGCTCCGGCAAAAAGCATCAGTCCCGCCAAAGCCAATAACAGCCAAGCTTTCATGGGCTCCTCTCCTATATTGCGCCATCGGAACCTTCTCGCTGATCTAGCCATGCGGCAGTATTACAACCTTTAAAGAATCGTGGTCCATGGGCCTGGCCACAGCGGCAAAGCCGCTTTGGGCCTCTTGCAGCGAAAGGCGGTGGGTGATCATCTGCTCCACCGGCACCGCACCTCCAGCGATCAAACGCAGCGCCTGATCGCAATCAGCCGGCGCGCCGGCGTAGGAGCTGGTCAGAGTAACTTCGGTGCGCCAAAAAATTTCATTGATGGGCTTGGCGATGGTGGCTCCTTCCGCCGCACCGGCGAAAAAGAGCGCGGTGCCTCCCCGCTCCACGCATTCCAAGGCCAGGGGTATAAAACCCTCGAAGCCGATGATCACTAAATCCGCCTTGAGCCCCTGGTTAGCGGCCTTTAGTTCCTCAACCAGGTACTGACCTGCCTCCAAGGCCAAATGCGCGCCCAGTTCCCTGGCTTTTTTCAGACGGAATGGAATCGTGTCCGCTGCGATGACCAAACCCGCGCCTAGGCTGCGGGCCAGGGCTATGTGCATCAGTCCCGAGATGCCGGCTCCCAATACGAGCACGGTCTGGCCCGGTTTTATCCTGGCCTGCTTTTGGCCTCTAAGCACACAGGCCAACGGCTCCATGAAAGAGGCCGCCTCATAGGAAAGGCCGGCTGGCATCAAGAAGGTGCCCCGATCAACGTTGATGGCCGGAACCCTCAAAT
>Ga0307423_1000318_pt1 | contig 32776 bp, 36 predicted proteins | sample SalMarWE160310MG_FD_202154 | JGI IMG/M metagenome (GOLD analysis project Ga0307423, IMG submission 202154) | Salt marsh sediment microbial communities from the Plum Island Ecosystem LTER, Massachusetts, United States - WE1603-10 | ecosystem: Environmental > Aquatic > Marine > Intertidal zone >... | reverse complement strand
GGCAGTTGGGCGTTCAGCGCCAACGCCGCGCGTTGCGGGCGCCGCTACACGCATCACCGGAAGGACTCGGGCTACAGCCTGGGCTTCAGAGTGGTCCGCGAGGTCGGCCGCCGGTGAGCGACGTGGACCGCTCGGACGGGCGTAACCCGTGTGCGCCGCCTACTATGGGAGACACGTGAAGGGGTACCGCAGCCGGAGGTGCGGAAATGGCGAAGAATCCCACGGCGGAGTCCATCGACGCGTACATCGCGGGGTTTCCGCCGGAGACCCGACGGATGCTGGAGGAGGTACGCGCCACCATCGCCGCGGCGGCCCCGGTAGCCACGGAGAGGATCAGCTACGCGATACCCACCTTCCACCTGAACGGCAACCTGGTACACTTCGCGGGCTACCGGAACCACATCGGGTTCTATCCAGGCTCGAAGGCGATCGAGGCGTTCGAGAAGGATCTGGAGGGCTACGAGAGCGCGAAGGGGTCGGTGCGGCTTCCCCTGGACCGGCCTATGCCGGTGGCGCTGATCCGCCGTATGGTCGAGTACAGGGTCGGGCAGAACGCCCGCAAGGCGTCGAAGGCCCAGGGAAGGACGACGGAGCGTGGCTCGGCGACGGGCGAGAGATGAGCGACGGCTACCAGGTCGATCATGTCTTCGTGGCCACGTCGAGGGGGGGGCCGGAGGCGGAGCAGCTCGTCGCCGCCGGCTTCGCCGAAGGGCCGCCGAACACGCACGCGGGCCAGGGCACCGCGTGCCGGCGGGTCTTCTTCGAGAACGGCTACCTGGAGCTGATCTGGCTGGTGGACCGCGAGGAGGCTTCCTCACCCCTCGTCGAGCGTACCGGGCTGGCGTCCCGCGCCGGCGGGCAGGAGGGCGCGAGCCGCATCGGCATCTGTCTGCGACCGCCGGAAGGAGGTGCGGAGACCCTCTCGGTGAAGACGTGGCCGTATCGGCCGCCCTACCTCCCGCCGGGGATGGCGATTCCGATGGCGACGAACTCTTCCGTCCACCACGAGCCGCTGCTGTTCTTCGTGCCCACCGGCGCGGAAGGGCGTCGGGCGCACCAGCCCGGCCACCCCAACGGAGCCCGGGCGATGACGCGGATAGGGATCAGGCTTCCGGGCGCTCCATCCCCGTCCGTCGAGCTCGCATGGCTGGCTGGCTCGGGGTGTGTGAGCGTCGAAGGGGGTGGGGCGGAGGCGATGTCCATCGAGCTCGATCATGGAGCGCAGGGCATGCGTCTCGACGTGTCGATGCCCACGCCCCTCCACCTGAGCTGGTAGGGCTCGTCATGCCGGATGCCGTGCGTCGAACCGCAGGATGGATCCTGACGAGCCTGTGCGTGGGCCTTGGGCTCGTCTGCGCTCCATCGGCGGGCGCGCAGACGGTGCGGGGCAGCGTGTTGGACGCCTCGAACGGACGCCCGGTCCCCGCGGCGGGTGTATACCTCCTGGACCGGGACCGCAACAACGTGGTGGTGGCGATGGCGGACTCGCTGGGCCGCTGGGCGCTCACCGTACCGGACTCCGGGGCGTACTTCCTGGTTGCCGAGCGGTTCGGATACCGCGACACCGAGTCACCGCTGCTGGCGATCTCCATCACGCACGACTATACCCTCGACCTGGAGCTTCGCCCGGAGCCGCTGGGGCTGGGCCCGCTGACCGTAACGGTCCGCAACGACCAGGTGATCGAGTGGCTGACCCGCGAGTTCGGAGGCGATCCGAGGGAGGCGTTCGGCTTCCGCCTGGTGCAGGGTGAGCGCCTCATGGAAGCCAAGACCCGGGGGAAGATGGAGCCGACCGCCACGCTCCGGTGGCTCTACGTCCCGATCTCGCACGGACTGGAATGCGTGTCGATCAACGTCGTGCCCCGCGCGCGGACGGTCGGGTTCCGCGGGCCGAGGGACGACCCGTTCGCGACCCCCGGGGCGCCACCGACCGCAACCCGGTCGATGGACGCGATCCGGTCCGACTTCGAGGACAGCGGGAGCGGGTGCGGGAGCCTGTCGGTGAACGACGAGGTGATCCCCAACGAGCACCTGGAGAGCATCGACATGTCGTCGATCGCGGTGATCGTCACGCTGCCCGGTTCGGTACGCATGTACACCTACGACTTCGACTGGAGCTTCCGGGCCAGGTGACGGACGAGCGGATGGACTCGTCGGGTGCGGTCTCGGCACCCGCCCAGGTGCTGCTTCCCGACCTGCGGCGCTTCAGGCTCCTGGAAGCGGCCACGTATACGTGGCGTCATGAGTCGCGTTCGTACCGCCTGGTCGTGCCGGCGGGGTTCGAGCACGACTTCGCCAGCGTGCCGCGTCCCCTGTGGGCGCTGATCTCACCCATCGATCTCGGCCTGGCTTCGATGTTCCACGACTGGCTCTACCGGAACCGGGGTCGGGTCACCACGCTGCAGTGGGATGCGGCGGCGGAACGGTGGACTCCCCGCAAGGACCCGTGGATCCGCCGGGACGCCGACCGTCTGTTCGCGCGCATCATGCGGGAGCAGGGGGTCGCCCGGTGGCGGAGGCGCCTCGCGTTCAGGGTCGTGCGCGTGGTGGGCGGGCGCTACTGGAGGTCCGGCGGGCCGGCACGCGGCTCCGTCACGCCGCCCGTCTGACCCCACGTCCCCCCACTCACTCGACGACGATGGGCCGGCTGGTGATGGCGGGCTCGCGGCCGGGAAGCTCGAGGCGGAGGTGGAGCGTGTACTCGCCCGGTTCCAGGTCGGGAAGCTGGAGCGCGACGGCCCGGAAGGCGGTCTGCACGGCGTCCGTGCCCGTATCCTCGAACGTGACCTGCACCGGACGGTCCGGCTCGAGCATCCCCAGGAACTCGCCGACGCGCTGGAGGAAGCCCGGACGGCCCTGCGTGAACCCGAGGGTCACCTGCGCCGGGTCGTGGACCCGCAGTCCGTAGACCTCCCACACGACGACGAAGCGCTCGCCACGTCGCACGCGCACGCCCCGACGGACGTGGGGGATCGCCTCGTCGAGGCTCGCTGGGAGCGACGCGCCCTCGTCGAGGATCAGGAGATCGGAGACCGCCACCAGCCCCGGAACCAACGGGACCTGCTGCACGCCCTGCCGGGCCCGCCACGCGCGCTTGTCCGCCGCGTCGAGCACCTCGAGGCTGCTCACGTAGCGGCCGGGAGGCGCGTTCAGTGTGAAGACTCCCTCGTCGCGGGTCCCACGGATCTCGCTCGCCTGGCCCCCGTCCACGGGAACGAGGAAGAGGCCGGCTTCGACCGAATCGGCGACGCCGGTGCCTGCAGTCCGAGGCGCGTACGCGCGCCCGCCCTCGACCGGCATGAGCGCGCTGTCCGCCGCGGTCGGCGCCGTCGGTCGATACGCCCCGACGACGAGCATCTCGTCCCCGCGGCGGAACCGGCCCACCTGCGACTCCAGGCCGCGGAAGTCCGGAGCGTAGGGAGGTGCGTACCACGTCCTGGCCTCGCGGGGCGCGGTGATCCAACTCTCCGGCGGGATCTCGGACGGCGAGCGCAGGAACTCCTCGGGGAAGAGGTAGCCACGGCTGTGTGGGCTGTGATGGCCGATGATCCGTCGCGTATCCTGCAGCGAGAATCCCCCCGGACGCCCGCGCATCATCGCACCCGGGTCGTGGGTGCGGCTCAACCCGACGATCCTGCCGTAGCGGATCAGCGTCTCCTCAACGTCCTCTTCCCAGAACATCCCCTGCGGGTTCTCCGCGTCGCGCATGTTGGTCGCCTCGACCCAACGGGCCCAGTGGTCCGTCAGGCGATCATTGCCGTCGACCAGGTAGAGGGGATCGGAGAGGCGCCAGAATAGGTCCCACTCGCGCGCGCGCTCCTCCGGCTCGGCCTTGTCGAACTTCTTCTGCTCGTCGCGGGTGAAGATGTAGCGCGGCGTGAGCCAGCGATCGCGCCGCTCCTTCTCCGGCATCGATGCGACGGCGTCCCGGAACGCTGCTTCCGCTTCGACGAACTGCCCACGCACATGCAGCACGTAACCCAGTAGCGCGGAGCACCACCACGTTTCGGCGAGGCCACACGCCCGCGCCACGCTCTCGGCCTGTCCGGCGCTCCCGTTCTCGACGAGGTAGTGGACGAGCTGGCCCATGACCCACGGGTCGGCCGCCTGTTCAGCCGTCTCGAAGAGAACGCGGATCAGCTCGCGGCGGGCCATCTCCACCTCGGGGGCCTCCGGCGGGAAGTCCGCCTCGTCCGCGCCGCCGTACCAGATGCAGATGCGGCCGATCTGCTGGTCGCAGGTCCCTTGCGACCGATCCACGGCGACCGGGATGCGGCTCTGGCGGAACATTTCGAAGTCGCGCTGCCGCTCGTGCGCTTTCTTCACGAGGTCCTTCGCGTTGGCGGCCTGCGCGGACACGGGGGCCGGTGCGAGGGCCAGCAATATCGCGAGGGCCCCGACGAGCGCGGGGACGAGGGAGGGCGATCGCCCGTGCGGCTGGTGCATGGAGGCGGGGAAAGGAGGTGGTTTCGCCGGTCCGGAGCGGGGTGCGCCGGGCCGCCGTCGTGGTTTCCCTACACCGGCGGGATACGGCGTGGTCCCGCGCGGGCTGGGCCCGGCCGGCTCCGCTCTCGGCATCGTCTCAAGACGTCGAATGGAGAGAGCCCTACCGCCGCGGCCCGAGGGCGGGCATGATGGTCGCCTATGGGACTCTACGCCCGGTACGTGCTTCCGAGGGTCGTGCACCTCGCGTGCAGCTCCAGCTCCAACATGCGGCAGCGTCCGAAGCTGGTGCCGCTCGCCCGTGGCCGGGTGCTGGAGGTCGGCTTCGGCTCGGGTCTGAACCTCCCCTTCTACGACGCGGACCGGGTCACCGGGCTGTGGGGGCTCGACCCGTCCGAGGAGCTGACCGCACGTGCGCGAGAAGACGCGGAGCGGGCCCCCTTCGACGTCGAGCTCGTGACGGCGGGAAGCGAAGAGATCCCGCTCGACGGGGACAGCGTCGACACGGTTGTCGTGACGTACACGCTGTGCACGATCCCCGACGCGGTCACGGCGCTCCGCGAGATGGCGCGGGTGCTGAAGCCGGATGGCCGCCTCCTCTTCTGCGAGCACGGCGTGGCTCCGGACGCCAGCGTGCGGCGGTGGCAGGACCGGCTGGATCCGATCTGGCGGCGCCTGGGGGGAGGGTGTCGCCTGAACCGCGACATCCCGGACCTGATCCGGCAGGGGGGCTTCGAGGTAACGGAGCTCGAGACCATGTACATCCCGGGGTGGCGGCCGGCCAGCTTCAACTACTGGGGAAGCGCAGTGCCCTCGCCATGAGGAGGAAGGCCGCTCCGGCCATCGTGGTCATGGGCCCGGTCAGCTCCTCCGCCCGGCGGAGCTCGCGGAGCTCGGGGGCGTCGCCGCAGGGCGAGGTGGCGACGATCCCCGGCGCGGGTCACTTTCCGTTCATGGAAGCCCCCGACGCATTCCGCGGGATCGCCGAGGACCTCCTCGAGCGGGCGGCGACCGGGTGAACGCGGGACCGCGGCCGCCCACGCGCATCGAGACCGAGCGCCTCCTGCTCAGGCCCTGGCGCATCGACGACGCCCCGCTCCTGCATACGGCGCTGACGGAGAGCGTCGAGCACCTGAAGCCCTGGATCCCGTGGGCGACGCCCGAGGCGCCGACGTCGGAAGAGACGTACGAGCGCCTTCGAACATGGGTCGAGGAGTTCGAGGCGGGGGACAACTTCGTGTACGCCGTCTTCGATCGTGCCGAAGACGAGCTGATGGGAGGCATCGGGCTGTATCCTCGCATCGGTCCCGGTGGACTGGAGATCGGCTACTGGATGCGATCGACCCGGGCGGGGCTCGGATTCGCCACCGAGGCCAGCCGCGCGCTCACGCACGCGGGATTCGGCGTGAGGGGGGTTGGCCGCATCGAGGTCCACTGCGACCCGGCGAACTTCGCGAGCAGCAGGATCCCCGAGAAGCTGGGGTACCGCCTGGTCGAGGTGCGCCGGAGCGAGCCCGGGCCCGACGGCACGAAACGGGACACGGCGGTGTTCGAGCTCACGCGCCACCGCTACGACGAGGACTGGGATTCCGGTCGCAGCTAGCGGCCCAACCGGAGTCGCTCCATGCAGATCGACGCCACCACGCAGTCGGACCTCGAGGTCTTCCGCTCGCCCGACGGGAGCGGTGGCCTCTTCCAGCTCCTCGACCGGACGGCCACCACGCTGGGACGGAGAGCGCTGCGCCGGCGTTTCGAGCGTCCGCTGTCGGATGCGCGGGAGATCCGTCGCACGCAGGAGGCCGTGCGCTTCCTCATGCGGCACCCGCAGCTCGTTCGCCTGGAGGAGCAGGCGCTCGTGGCGGTCGACGGCTATCTCCGGTCCAACATCGCCCTGGACGAGCGCTTTCCACTGGGTCGACGGATCGAGCACGCCTGGGTCGCCGTGCGCTATCGCGACGTCTTCACGGAGCTCAAGGAAGGCGTGCGGGAGACCGACGCGCTCTTCCGCCGCCTCTCGGAGCTGTGCCGCTCCGTCGAGAGCCACGCGCCTCCCGGGCTGGTCTCGGGAATCACCGCCGTCGTGCGGCGCACGGCCGAGGCGGTCCGGCGAGTGGAGGGCGAGCGGGGAAGCGTGCCGGGCGCGGACAGGAGGCTCCGCGGCGAGCTTCGGGAAGAGATCCGCGACGCCCTCGACGCGGCGGCGGAGCTGGACGCGCTCGCCGCCATGGCACGCGCCACCGCGGAGCTGGGCTGGACCCTGCCGGAGATCGTGGACCCGGAACCGGAACCGTTCCTCCTCGACGCCACCGGCGTGTACCATCCGTTCGTGACGAGCCCGGTCTCCAACCCGGCGCGTCTCACCGGGGGCGAGCCGATGGTCTTCCTCACGGGCCCGAACATGGCGGGGAAGACCACGTACCTGCGCAGCGTGGCGCTGGTCGTCTTCCTGGCCCAGGTGGGCATGGGCGTGCCGGCGACGCATGTGCGCCTGACGCCGGTGGAAGCGCTGTTCACCAGCCTGAACCCGGCGGACGACCTGAAGGCGGGGCTCAGCTACTTCCTGGCCGAGGTCATGAGGGTCAAGGCCGCGGCCACGCTCCTCGCGGAAGGCAGCCGGGCGCTCGTCCTGTTCGACGAGGTATTCAAGGGCACGAACGTCAAGGACGCGCTCGAGGCCTCGGCGGAGGTCATCCTGGGGTTCGCCCGGGCGCCGCGGAGCGGCTTCGTCTTCTCCTCGCACCTGTCGGAGCTCGTCGAGGTCCTCCGATCGAACCCGAAGATCCGGTTCTGCTACTTCGACGGCGAGATCGTGAAGGACGCCCCGCACTACGGGTACGAGCTCAGGGAAGGGGTGTCGGACAAGCGCTTCGGTCTGCTCCTGCTTCGACGAGCCGGCATTCCGGAGCTGATCGACAGGATCCGTGGGCAGGGGTCGCCGCACGCATGAGCGTTCCGGAGCCGACGGCGGTGCGACAGCGGAGGCCCGGTGCGAGTCACCGGAAGCCGGTGCGAAGCCGATGACGACGGGGTCTGAGGTCGACATCCGACGGGTACCGACGGCCGAGGTGGGGTCTGTGATCGACGTGATGTGCGAGGCGTTCGCGGACTACCCTGTCATGCGCTTCGTCATCGGGAGCGAAGCGGAGGACTACCCGCGCCGCCTGCAGCGGCTGGTCGGGTTCTTCGTGATGGCCCGGGCACTGCGCAACGAGCCGCTCCTGGCGGCGGTGCGGGCGGACGAAGCCCTGGCGGCGGCGACCGTGTCCTTTCCCGGTGGCAATAGCCCACCCGAGCTGGCGGGCCTGAGGGAGGAGGTGTGGCGGGAGCTCGGTGCGGACGCCCGGGCGAGGTACGAGGCGTGTGGCGAAGCCTGGGCGCCGCTGGGCGTGGAAGTCCCGCACGTCCATCTCAACATGATCGGCGTTCGCCCTCGGTTCCGCGGCCGGGGGCTGGCACGACGGCTCCTGGAGGCGGTCCAGGATCTGTCGCGAGCGACCCCCGGATCGCAGGGCGTGACCCTGACCACGGAGAGCCCGGGCAACGTGGCGTTCTACGAACGCGCCGGCTACGAGGTGGTGGGCTACGTCCGGGTCGCGCCGGGGCTGGAGAGCTGGGGCATGTTCCGGCCGAACCGACCATCCGCATGAGTGACGACGTCGAGCGACGCCTCCTGGTCACCATCGACGAAGCGGCCGACGAGATGGTCGACTTCGTGCGTGCCCTCGTCGCAGTCCCGACGGAGAACCCGCCGGGCGCGTCCTACGCCGAGTGCGTCTCGTTGCTCGAGGAGCAGGTGACGGGTCTCGGGCTACGCGCGGAACGCGTGGAGCTGTCTCCGACGCGCACGAAGGGGCTCAAGGACGATGTCGAGACGCGACGGACCTCCTTCTCCATCCGCCCCGATGCCGCGAGAGCCTCGATCCTCATGTTGGGTGGAGAGGTGCGCGGGGGGCATCAGTTCAACGTCGTGCCGGACCGCTTCTCCTTCACCGTGGAGCGCCGCTTCAACCCGGAGGAGGACCTGGAGGTGGAGCGCGCCCGCCTCCTGGACGCGGTTCGGCAAGCGGTGCCTCCGGGGGTGGACGTCGACGTAGAAAGCCTCCAGGAGGCCGCGTCGAGCGGGGTCGCCGGAGACGAGCCGCTCGTCCGCTCGCTGAGCTCGGTGGTCGAAGAGCGCGCGGGCCATCTGCCCGCGTGCGGGCTGTGTCCCGGGCTCCTGGAGACGCGCTTCTACGCCGGGGTCGGCGTTCCGGCAGTGGCCTACGGGCCCGGAGATCTCGAAGTGGCTCACGGACCCGACGAGAGCGTGGCGCTCGAGCGCGTGTTCGAGTGCGCCGGAATCTACGCGCTGACGGCCTGGCGCGTGCTTCAGGGGAGGTGACGGCCTTCGTTGCGGTGGCGCTCACCGGGCGTGATTGTTCAGGATCCACGCAGGATCCATCGGGAACCCCAGCCATGACCGACCGACGCGACAGCTGGACCGGAGCCCCGGCCGTACGACGGCCTCCGGTCCAGACATCCGGGATCGTGGTCGCCCACCTGTCGGCGATCCGGGAGATCCCCATCGAGATCGGCCCCGACCAGCTCATGCGGGCGGTGCGGCTCTTCCAGCCGTATCGAGACGGGGCGCCCCAGGTCAAGCTGGAGGAGCACGAAGTCAGCTGGCGGGACCGCGGCGGACTCCGATTCGCGGTCACCTCCGGAGGAGGGATCACCGAGATCCGCGTGTTCGCCTCGAAGCTCCTCCTCCGCAGAGGGCGATGGATCGGGTGGGTCAAGGCGGCGGCGGATCGACTGGAGACGCTCATCCTCCTGGTGGCGACGCAGGACGAGCGGACCGACGGAGGGCGACCTGGCGGACACGAGCCGGATTGAGGTCCGGCGGGCCGAGCTCGGGGAGATCGCCGGCCTGCGTGCCTTCTATCGGGAGGGCGCGCGCTGTCAGATCGTGCGTGACTCCATCCTCCCCCGCCGACTGGCCGATCCCTGGATCGTGATCCGCGGCGGGAGCGCCGTCGCCTACGGCGGTGTGTGGAACCGTCACTTCGAGGGCCGCGTCATGGAGTTCTACGCCGTGCCCCGATCCAGCGTCGACCCTGAGCGCGGCCTGCGTGAGCTCGTGGCGGCGAGCGGAGCCACGCACATGGAAGCACAGACGAACATGGCGGCCATGCTGCGCCTGATCAGGGAGTGCGCGACGGACATCTCGGAGGAGAAGCTCCTCTTCGAGGACGGCGCACGCGCCAGGCTCACCTGCCCGGAGGCCACGTTTCGCAGACGGAGGGGGGAGGACGAGGCGCCCGACGGAGAATGGGTCGTGAGCATCGGCGGCGACGTCGTCGCCGGCGGTGGCGTGCTCACCCACTACAATCGCCCGTACGGGGACCTGTACCTGGAGGTCCGGGAGGACTTCCGGGGAAGGGGCGTCGGCAGCTACATGGTCCAGGAGCTAAGGCGCGTCGCCCGCGAAGCGGGATACGTGCCCGCCGCCCGGTGCGCGCCGGAGAACGAGGCGTCACGGCGCACGCTCGAGCGAGGCGGGTTGGTCGCCTGCGGCTCGCTACTCGCGGGCCGCGTCCTCGCGGCCGGCTGAGGACGGCAGCACGCCGACTGCGTCGGGCGTACCTTGCCGCGCTGGACCGCGATCGGCATGGTGGGACGCTCCCGTGCTCGCGAGCCTGCGGGATCTGCCCCCTTCTCCGGACGAGCGAACGTGCCATCCGAAGCCTTCAGGATCGCGGCGGTGCAGGCGTCCTCCGTGTTCCTCGACGTGGACGCGACGGTCGACAAGGCCTGCCGCCTGATCGAAGAGGCGGGACGGGAGGGAGCCTCGCTCGCGGTGTTCCCGGAGGCGTTCGTCGCCGGCTATCCACTGTGGGTGTGGTTCATTCCTCCCGGCCACACGCACCCCCTGCGGGCCCTGTACACCGAGCTCCATCGGAACTCGATCACGATACCGGGTCCCGAAACGAGTCGCCTGGGGGAGGCGGCGGCGGACAGCGGCGTGACGGTCGCCATCGGCGTGAACGAGAGGAACACCGAGGCCAGCGACTCGACGCTGTACAACACGCTGCTGTACCTCGGTGCCGACGGGAAGGTGTTGGGAAAGCACCGCAAGCTGATTCCGACCGCGGGGGAGAGGCTCGTGTGGGGGTACGGAGCGGAGGGTGATCTCGAAGTCCACGACCTCCCGTTCGGTCGCCTCGGCGGCCTGCTCTGCTGGGAGAACTACATGCCGCTCGCCAGGTATGCGCTGGCCGCGCAGGGCGAGCAGATCCACGTCGCGCCGACGTGGGATCGGGGTGAGCCGTGGATCTCGTCCATGCGGCACATCGCCAAGGAGGGGCGATGCTTCGTCGTCGGCGCCTGCCAGGCGGTGCACAAGGAGGACATCCCCGACACGCTCGAGTTCAAGGAGGCCTACCTCGCAGGCGTGGACGGGTGGATCAATCCGGGCCTCAGCCTGATCGTGGATCCCGACGGGAAGATCGTCGCCGGACCGCTGGAAGCCGAGGAGGGGATCCTCTACGCCGACGTCGAGCCGCATCAGCTGGTGGGTCCCAGGTGGCAGCTCGACATCGCGGGACATTACGCGCGCCCCGACATCTTCGAGCTCAAGATGCACCGGCGGGGGCGGCCGTTCCTGGCCGTCGTCGGGGAGCCGGTCGAAGAGGACGACTCCAGCACGACCACACCCGCCGATCGAGGCGACGCGTAGCCGCATCCATTCCAACGCACGGGAGGTGTACCATGGACGTGCGCGAGGCGCAGCGGGAGGTCCGCAAGACGTTTCGTGGTGGCTTCATGGGCCAGCTGGTCTCCGGCGTGCTGTGGTTGGGGTCCGCGGCCCTCGGGACCTGGGGAACGCCGCGGCAGGCCATCCTGCTCCTGGTCGTCGGCGGGTTGTTCATCTTCCCGCTCACGCAGCTCGGTCTCCGACTGATGGGCGGGCCCTCGGGGCTGCGGCCCGACAACCCGCTCGGCGGTCTCGGGATGCAGGTCGCGTTCGTGCTCCCGCTCACCCTGCCCGTGGTGGGGGCCGCCGCCCTCTACCGGCTCCACTGGTTCTATCCCGCGTTCATGATCGTGCTCGGTGCGCATTACCTGCCGTTCGTCTTCCTGTACGGGATGCGTCTCTTCGCCGTGCTCGGCGCGCTCCTCGTGGGATTGGGCGTCGCGATCGGTCTCCATGCCCAGGAGTCGTTCAGCCTCGGTGCGTGGGTCACGGCCGGCATCCTCCTGCTGTTCGCGGTACTGGGCCGCGCGAGCGTTCGACAGGAGCAGTCGAAACCGTAGCGCGGGCCGGCGTGGTGCCTCATCGTGGATCGTGTCGGTGCCACGGGAAACGCCGGAGGGAGGAAGGGCGGTGTCGAATCGGCTCGTAGTCGCGCTCGTCGCTCTCGCAGCGGGAGCGCAGTCACCCGGTCACGGTGGGTCGCCGCCGTTTCGCGTGCGGTGCGACGACCCCGCGGTGGACCGGTGGGTGACTGACATGAGGGAACGAGTGACTTCGTTCGACGCGCTCGGCCTGTACGCGATCGAGCGCTTCGGACCTCCGCGTGCGTGTGACGGATCGGTAACCTCGGAATTCGACGGCATGAAGTTCGGCATCCTTCGGCTCGACTTCATGGAAGACGTGACCTTCGTGGCGGAGACGATGCCCCCCGAAGCGAGCGTCGTGACCCTCCGCGTTCCGAACGGGGTCGATGACGAGGATGCGGCGCGCCGCATCCTGGAGCGCTACACGGCCGATGTGGGCGTGGAGATCGATTGGAGCGTGCCGACCGTCACCGAGGAGGGCGAAGAGCGGATCCAGACATTCCGGGACCCCGACGACGGCCTGAACGCAACGGCCTCCCTGTTCTTCCACGGAGGGGCGCTCGTGGGGCTCAGGTTCAGCCTGGCGCTCTGAGTACCTGGGACCGGCGCTCCCCTGACGGGGGCGGGGTGTGGGAGGGTCCCGCGGACGCGGATAGCCTACGGCGCGAGCACGCGCACGGAGGCCGCCCCGAAGAGGCGGTTACCCTGCGTACGCAGCACGACCTGGTATCGTCCGGGCGGGACGTGCCCCGAGGGGGCGCGCCAGCGGTCCCACACGCGGAAGCCGGAGCGGTGCGCGACGATGTCGATCTCGCGCGAGACGCGTACAGTCTCGCCGTCGCGCCTCCACTCGAGGCGCACCCGCGCCGGGACCTTCGAGGGTGCGAGCACCTCGACGAGGACGACCAGCGAGCCCCCGACCGCACCGGATGCGACGGGGGAGCGCAGCGTGTCCGCGAGCGCCAGCGTCTCCCGGTCGATGTCGGTCGCGAAGGTGGCGGACTCGACCCGGATGGGCACGGGGGGCACCAGGCTCGGAAATCCGATCGCCACGCCGAGGATGGCGCCCGCACCCAGAGCGAGGCCCAGCCGCGCCCATGGGCTCCCGGGCAGGGGTCGCGTCGCCAGGGGGACCGCGCCACCCACCGCGAGCAGCGCGGCCACCGGCGTCGCGAAGCGTGGACCGAGCCCGAAGAGGAGGGGCAGGAGGAGGTTGAGCGCCGCGAAGGCCACCACGGCGAAGAAGACGGGCCGGAAGTCCGCCCGCGTACGCAGCCATCGGTCGAAGAGCAGATCGATGCAAGAGAAGACAGCGAGCGCGCCGAGGAGCACGAGGAAGCCCACGTTGGGCGAGCGTGGCACGGTCGAGTACGCGTAGAAGGGAAGAAGGAAGAAGAGCGTCTCCTGGTACATGATGCGCGTGAGCCAGGACGTCACCTCGTGCACCAGCCCGGGCGGCCCGGTCCGGGCTTCGGCCTCCTCCTCCCGGCACGACGCTTCGGCGGCGGCGCCACCGAAGAACAGCGTGGAGGCCCACGTCAGCCCGAGGAAGAGGACGACCCACGCCACGAGCTCGGACCGCTCCCGGGCCACAATCGCCACGAAGGTGCCGATCGCGAGCGCCCAGGTGGTGTGCAGCGTCCAGAAGAGCGTCCTGTGTCGGCCCCAGAAGACGCGCACACGGGCCATGAGCGATCGCCGCCGCGCGACCGTCGAGCCGGGCTCGGGGGGTACCTCGTCGGAGTTCATGGTGCTCGCTTTCGCGCAGGGGGGCTTCCCGCCACGTGCCAGGGATGAAAGGTTGAGGAACGGCGTCATCCGCGACAGACGATCCCTCCGGTGATACCTACATGGCCCGCAACCGCAACCCGATCCCCCGCGCCGCGCCCGACCACGACGGCCGGCCCTCCGGCTAGGGGACGCCGGAGGGAGGAAGCCGGATGCTCGGCCCGTCGCTCCTCGGGCGAACCCTCGTCTGGCGTGCTTTCCCCGACCCGCCGGGCGCGTGGGCCTTCACCCTCGACGACGAGGTCGTCGCGGAGCTGGAGTGGTCCGACGGGGGCGTCCGCGTCGAGCTCCCCGACGAGGTCGGCCGGATGGAGATGTGGGGCGTGTTGATGATCCGCGCGGTCCTGGTCGCCGGCGAGAAGGACGTGCCGAGGCTGTGGTACGCCGGGAATCTCGTCCGGGGCCTGGCCCGCTGCCGTGAAGGCCGGGGCTTCACCTTCGTCCGTGGCCTCGATCGACAGGTGGGTCCGTGGACCGGCTTCGACGACGCCGAAGGCGTCGGCGTCCTGCGCGCCCGCGGCCGCGTCGGCGGGGGCGCCGCCTGGTCCGAGGTCGCCGTGACGCCGGACCCCGTGTTCTCGGCCGCCGTCGGTCCCCTCCTCGTCCTGTGGGGAGCGCTGCGCATCGTGCACCCGCGGCGGCCGTGGCTGAGGTTCACGGCCGAGATCAGCTCGGAGCGGGCCGTGCAGGGGGAGATCGAGCGTCTGTGCGGTCGGAGGTAAGTGGGGGGCCTCCAACTACGGCACCGTTGGCTTCCCGCGGAACGGGACCGCACATTGTCTCTCCGGAATGCCCGCCGCGCGGCCGCGCGGCACTGCCCGGGAGTCCGCAATGGAGGTCACGTGGCGGTAGCCATCGAGCACGTGTCGGACACTGCGCGGTGGGTCGCCGTCTACCGCGCCATGGAGAGCGAGCGGCCCGACGCCCACTTTCGGGACCCATGGGCCCGCCGGCTGGCCGGGGTGAAGGGCGAGGACATCGTCCGGACGCTGCCCCGGGGCCGCGGGTCGGCGTGGCCCATGATCGTGCGCACGAAGGTCTTCGACGAGATCATCCTCGACCGCGTCCGCGACGGTCACCTCGACATGGTGGTCAACCTGGCGGCCGGACTCGACACGCGGGCGTGGCGCATGGAGCTTCCTCCGGAGCTCGTGTGGCTGGACGTCGACCTCCCGGGCATCCTCGACTACAAGCTCGAGACGATGGGAGCCGAGACCCCCCGGTGCCGTTACGAGGCGGTGCGAGCCGACCTCACCGACGCCGGCCAGCGTACCGCTGCGCTGGCCCGGGTCGCGGAAGCGGAGCGGGCGATGGTGGTGAGCGAGGGGCTGCTGGTCTATCTGGGAGACGCCAACGTGGCCGAGCTCGCCGGCGCGCTGCACGCGCAGCCGTCCCTGCGGTGGTGGCTGACGGACCTCGCCAGCCCGCAGCTCCTGAAGATGATGCTTCGCTCGTGGGGCGGGTCCCTGGCTTCGGACGTCGCTCCCTTCCGCTTCGCGCCCGAATCCGGCCCCGGCTTCTTCGAGCCGCACGGTTGGCGCGAGGCGGAGTGGCACCCGACCTGGGAGGACGCGCGCCGCCTGAAGCGACGGATGCGCGGGGCGTGGCTTTGGGACCTGCTGGGGCGATTCCAGTCGCGGAAGCGTCGCGAGCAGTGGCGACGCTTCTCGGGGAACCTGCTGTTGGAGCGGACCTGAGCCGTCGGCTCGTACTCAGTCCGCGGCGATCACCCGGTTGCGGCCTTCGCTCTTCGCCCGGTACAGGGCGTCGTCCGCCGCCTGGAGCAACCCCTCGCCGGATGTCACCTCGCGACCGAGCGACGACACGCCGGCGCTCGCGGTGATGTGGAAGCCGGCCCCCGAGGGCGCTCGGTGGTGGCCGTCCGCGATGCGTCCAAGGGTGCGCTCGGCGACACGCTCCGCGCCCCTGGCGTCCGTCTCGGGGAGGAGGATCGCGAATTCCTCGCCGCCGATGCGGGCGGCGAGGTCGACGTCACGACAGACCGCCGCGAGCACGCCCGCCACGGCACGAAGCACCTCGTCTCCCCCCGCATGGCCGTGCGTGTCATTGACCTCCTTGAAGTGGTCGAGGTCGACGAGCACGAGGGACAGGGCGCGGTCGTAGCGCTCGGCACGGTCGATCTCCGCCTCCAGCGCCTCCATGAAGCGACGTCGGTTCGCCAGGCCGGTCAGCACGTCGGTGTTGGCCAGACGCTTGAGGTCCTGGTTGGCGCCCCTCAGCGCATCCGACGCCTGCAGCAGGTCACGTTCCATCCGCGCACGCTCCGTGATGTCGCGCAGGAGGATCGCCGAGTGGCTGTGCCGGCCGCGCTCACCGAGGTGCGTCACCCTCACCTCGAAGGTGCGCCGCTCCGTGCCCGTGGCGCCGGCGACCTCGAGATCGATGGGCGCGGGCTCGGGTGGCTCCGGTCGTGACGATGCCCACAACGTCCCCAGCGGGACGGGGACGTCGCCATAGGGCCGCAGCCCGAGCCCCGACTGCGCCGCCCGGTTGGCGTCGACGATACGGCCCCGTCCGTCGAGCACGACGATGGGGTCCGGCAGCTCGTCCATCACGAGTGTGCGGGCGATCGGTCCCATGTCCAGCAGGCGACGCCGCATGAGTCCCAGCCCGAGCGCGCTGGCTCCCAGCGCGAAGCCGGTCGGGGCCTGGTTCGCCCATGTGTCGCCGGAGGCCAGGACGAGGTGGGCCAGGGTGGGTACCACCGCCAGCGCGGACCCCAGCACGACCCAACCGACCGCACCTCGGGCGCGCCGCTCCGCCAGGTGGCCGGACAGCACGAACGCGGAGGCGACGACGGCCACCGTCCGCACGGTGGCCTGGACCCAGTGCCAGGCCCCGTGCACGACGCTCAGCCCGGACACGCCCCCGAGGTCGGTCAGCTTGGCGTCGCGCATCAGGAGGCCCGAGGGATCCTCCCCCACCGCGATGCCGATGGTGACCAAGGACAACGCGTAGAGGAGGAGGAGCGGCCAACTGGTGAGCCTGCGACCCCGGGCGTAGGTGATAGCGAAGGCAACCCACGCGACCGGCGCCAGCGCACCCGGGACGTACTCGGCGCGCTCCAGCAACGCCTTCACCTCGAGCCGCGAGCTGATCACGGCCACGAGCGCGAGCAGCGCCCACAGCCCCGAGGACAGCAACACGGCCATCAGCGCGGTCGCGCCTGCTTCTCGTCGTCGCGGCCAGAGGTACTCGAGGTCCCTCAGCACGACCAGGACCGCCAGAAGGGGCGGGAGCGCCCAGATCGTGAACTGGAGGGACCAGGTCATGGTCAACGATCTCCCCGCCCCCGTACCGACCGCAACCCACTCGGTGGCCGACGCCACGATCGCGGCGTCGGCGGAGGGCTCTCAGGCGCCGCCGGCCTCCAAGGTCGCCCGTGCGATCCGGGTCAGCTCGGGGAAGCTCACGTCGAGATAGGCGTTGCCCTGCGCCTGCACCTGGGCCTGGTAGGGTCCGTCCCCGCGTGGGGGACCGTCGCCGTAGCCGGCGTAGAAGCCGTCGACGACGTCCATTCCCTCGACGACCTCGCCGAACGGAGCGAAGCCGCGCTCGTCGAGCGCGGCGTTGTCGCGCAGGCTGACGAAGACCTCGGTGGTGCGGGAGTGCGGTCCGCCCTTCGCGAACGCTACGCGACCGCGCCGGTTCGACTGCGTGACGGGGTCGTCCACGATGATCGCGTTCTTCCAGGCCATGTTCACGCGCGGGTCACCGTTCATCCCGAACTGGGCCATGAAGCCGTCGATCACGCGGTAGACGCGCGTGTCGTCGTAGAAGCCGTTCTTCACGAGGTTGTAGAAGCGGTCGGCGCCGAGCGGCGCCCAGGCACGATGGACCTCGACGACGAAATCCCCCGCGGACGTCTCGAAGCGGGCGCGGAAGGTCTCGGGTGCCGTCTCGGTCAACCGCTTGGGGGTGAAGAGCGGGTTGATGGTCTGTGCGGGAGGTGGCGGGCGCTCGTCGGCGCCGCAGGCGGCGAGGGAAAGGGCGAGGAGAAGAGCGAGGAGGGATGCGGCGCGCGTCACGGAACCTCCGGAAGTGAATCGGGCCGCCCGTCCCGAAGGACGGGCGGCCCGATGGGTCATCGGCCCTGGAAGGGTCAGACCTTGGTCACGTTCTCGGCCGCGGGGCCCTTGGTGCCCTGCACGACCTCGAACTCCACGCGGTCACCCTCGGCGAGGGTCCGGAAGCCCTCGGCCTGGATGGCCGAATGGTGGACAAAGCAGTCCTTGCCGCCGCCGTCCGGGGTGATGAATCCGAAACCCTTCTGGTCGTTGAACCACTTCACGGTTCCTACGGTACGCATCCGTACTCCTCCGTAGTGCGTCGTTCGTCGGAGTCCGGACGATCCGTACTTACCGACTACTGACAGCTGCGCAGCATTGCGACCCCTGCGCCGGGTCCAATGGCACTCGAGCCATCGCCGGTGAAATTCGTTCAAGAAGTCGCTCCGGTCAAGCATTTTCGAGCCCGGACATCGGGTGAAAATGCTTGATTCGTCAGGGGTCTTGTCGCCCCGGGGGCACCTGCCGTTGCCGGGTGGGCGGGAGCGTGGCAGTGTGGAGGCCCCGAGTCGACCTGCTACCGGAGAGATGCCCTCCGTGATCGATCTTCGAAGTGACACCGTGACGCTGCCTACACCTGCGATGCGCGAGGCCATGGCGCGCGCCCCGGTGGGTGACGACGTATACGGGGAAGACCCGACCGTGAAGGACCTGGAACACCGTGTGGCCGAGCTCCTGGGCAAGGAGGACGCGGTGTACGTTCCATCGGGCACCATGTCCAACCAGGTGGCCCTGCGCACCCACACGGAGCCGGGCGACATGGCGATCATGGACGCGGCGGCCCACATGGTCATCAACGAGGGTGGCGGCGCGGCGGCCCTCTCGGGCGTCACGGTGTGGCGGGTGAGGAGGGGTGGCACCTTCACGGGCGAGGACGTCGAGGCCGCGCTCGAGGTGCCGCATCCGTTCAACCCCCCCAACCACGCGCCCCGTGCCCGCCTGGTGTGCGTCGAGCAGACGCACAACGGCGCGGGCGGCGTGGTGTGGCCCCTGGCCGCGCTCCGTTCGGTGACCGATGTCGCGCGTCGCCACGGGCTGGCGCTGCACATGGACGGCGCACGCCTGTGGCACGCCACCGCCGCCTCCGGCGTGGCCGAGCGCGACTTCGCCGAGCCCTTCGACACGGTAAGCGTCTGCTTCAGCAAGGGGCTCGGCGCGCCCGTGGGATCAGCGCTGGTGGGGACACGCGCGCTCGTGACGCGCGCGCGCCGCTTCAAGCAGATGTACGGCGGGGGTTTTCGCCAGGCGGGCATCCTCGCCGCGGGCGCGCTGCACGCGTTGGAGCACCACCGTGCCCGTCTCGCCGACGACGTCCGGCGCGCCCGCCGCCTGGCCGAAGCACTCGCCGCGATGGAGGGCATCGCCCTCGACCTGACCCGGGTCCAGAGCAACATCGTGCGCTTCGAGGTCCCCGGCATGGGGGCGGGGGCGTTCGTCGACGCCTGCCACGCGCGCGGCGTTCACATGCTCCCGGGCGGCCACGTCGGCGTGAGAGCGGTCGCGCACCTCGGCATCGACGACGCCGACGTGGACACGGCGCTCGAGACCATCATGGCCGTGCTGGCGGGAGCGGGCGCGGCGTGAGGGCGGTCGTCCACCCGGACGCGTCCGCCTTTCTCGACCGGGCGCGGCACTGGCTCGAAGAGCGCGAGGACGAGAACAACCTCGTGCTGAGCATCGCGGCGGCGCACGCCGCCGCGCCTCCGGTGGCCGACGACGACGCACCCCTCTTCGCCACGGTCGAAGACGGGGGCAGGGTGGTCGGGTGCTTCATGAGAACGCCGCCCCACAAGCTCGTGCTCACGAGGATGCCGGTCGCTGCGGTCGACCCGGTGGTCGACGCGGCCGCGAGCCGATGGGCCTCGATCCCCGCCGTGCTCGGCCCGGCCGACTTGGCGCGACCGGCCGGCGAGGCGTGGGTGGCCCGCCGTGGGGGACGGGCCAGGCCCGGAATGCGGCAACGCATCTACCGACTGGACGAGGTCCGTGCCCCTGCGGGTGTGCCGGGGAGGATGCGTGCCGCGCTGCCGGACGACATGCCGCTGGTGGAGGTCTGGGAGGAGGGATTCGCCGCCGACGCAGGCCACCAGTTCCACACGACCGCGGCCGTGCGCGAGGCGTGGGTCCGGGACGGCCGCCTCGTCCTCTGGGAGGACGGCGCGCCGGTGGCGATGGCGGTCGCGGGTGGGGAGACGCGGCACGGGACACGCGTAGGGTACGTCTACACACCCCCAGAGCGTCGCCGGCGCGGCTACGCTTCGGCGCTCGTGGCCCGGTTGAGCCAGAAGGTGCTGGACGACGGCTTCGAGTTCTGCGTGTTGTACACGGACCTGGCCAACCCGACGTCCAACGCGATCTACGCCCGGATCGGGTACCGCCCGGTGTGCGACGTCGAGGACGTCGTCATCGAGCCCCGAGCGTAGTCGGCCGGCTGCCAGGCTCTACCGGGGCGCCGCCGGGTTCCCCCCAGGCCACCAGCGCGGGATGTAGCGCGGCACGCGAGCCCGGTAGTCCGCGTATTCCGCGCCGAAGCGCTCCGCGAGCTCGCGCTCCTCGAGGACGACCACGCCGTGAAGCGCCGGGAGGCAGAGGAGCACGACGAGGTAGACGCCGGCGTAGTTGGCCACCATCGCGTAGCCGAGCATCCCGATGACCACCTCCACGTAACGCGGGTGACGGACGTGGGCGTACGGGCCTTCGGTGAGGAGATGACCTCGGTCGCGCTCGCTGAGCTCGGGGACGCCTGCCAGGATGCGCAGCGTGAGGTAGCGCTTGCGCTTCACGCCGAGGTAACCGGACACGACCATCAGCCCGAAGCCCAGTCCGGCGAGCGTCCAATCCGTCCCGAGGTCGCGGCCCACGAGGGGGCCGCGGACGAACCACAGCCCCACCATGGCGGCCACCATCAGGACTCCTACCGTCCAGATCGTGCCGCGGGCGCCTATGCGGCGCCAGAAGTCCACGAACGGGTGGACCAGGTACCACCACGCGATCGCGGGTGGCAGGCCCACCACCGTGAGAACAGCGAAGACGTAGCGTACCGTCGCCAAGGAGCCTCCCAAGATTTTTAGGACAAACTAAAGTACGTGCCGACATTCCCGATGGCAACGTCTTGTGCGCGGGCCCCCGAGCGGTGACGATGGTGCGACTCGACCGCTGTCGGCACTCCGCACCGGAGCTCTCCCATGCGCATCCCCGCCGCCCTCCTGCTCACGGCTCTCGTCGCCGTTCCCCTCTCGGCCCAGGAGACCGCCCGCCGCCCGATGACCACCGACGACGCGCTGGACATGGTGGCGGTGGGGGGCGCGGCGATCGCCCCCGACGGGACGTGGGTGCTGTTCTCGAAGTCGGAGCTCGACTGGAAGGAGAACAAGCGGAAGACGACGTGGTGGCGGGTGGACGCGGGCGGCGGCGAGCCGTACCGGTGGATCGGCGAGGACGGCGCGAGCTCGCCCGCGTTCTCTCCGGACGGCAGCCGCCTCGGGTTCACGCGTCCGGTGAACGACACGGCCCAGATCTTCGTGATGCGCACGACCGGTGGCGAGGCGGTGAAGCTCACCGCGCACGCCACCGCCGTGGGCCGGTTCGAGTGGGCGGGCGACGGCGCGTCGATCGTGTTCGTGGCAGACGAGGCGCGCACGGACGAGGAGGAAAAGGCGCGCAAGGGAGGCGACGACGCGGTCTTCGTCGACGAGGGAGCCAACGGGCAGGAGGCCGACTCCTGGAGCAACCTCTGGCGCGTGGACGTGGCATCCGGCGACGAGAGGCGCCTGACCGAGGGCGACCGGCTGGTGGGCTCGTTCGCCGTGACGCCCGACGGCACGAAGGTCGCCTTCGCCGCGCGCACGGAGAACCGGAGGAACCAGGGCAACCTCTCCGAGATCTACCTCCTGGACGTGGCTTCCGGGGACATCCGCAGGCTGACCGAGAACGAGGCGCCCGAGGGTAACCTGCAGTGGGCGCCGGACGGACGCCGCCTCGCCTACGACGCGCCGGGCGACGCGGGGTGGGAGCTGCGTCTTGAGAAGATCTGGGTCATGGACACGTCCACGGGCGAGCATCACATGCTCTCGGGCGGCTTCGACGGGAACATCGGGACGCGGGCTTGGACGCCCGACGGCACCGGTCTGCTCTTCGGGGGCCTGCAGCACACGAGCTCGAACCTCTACCGGGTGGACGTGGCGACGGGAAAGGTCACGCAGCTGACGCACGCCGAGGGCACCCTTTCGCCGGCGTCGTTCTCCCGCGACCGCACGCGCATGGCGTACGAGCTTTCCGACCTCGACACGCCGGCAGACGTCTGGGCGGGCTCGACGGACGGGTCGCCGGGACGCAAGCTCACCGACGCGAATCCCTGGATCGCCACCGACATCGCACTGGCGAAGGGCGAGGTGGTGCGCTGGAAGAGTGCCGACGGGACGGAGATCGAGGGCATCCTGATCCTGCCGGAAGGACGGACCGCGGCGGAGAAGCTGCCGCTCCTGCTCCATATCCACGGCGGGCCCGCCGGGGTGTTCACGAACCGATTCAGCGCGACCTACCACGTGTGGGCCGGGCTCGGCTACGCCCAGCTGCTCCCCAACGTGCGCGGGAGCTCGGGCTACACCGACGCGCTCCTGCGCGGCAACATCCACGACATCGGGGGCGGCGACTTCCAGGACCTGATGACCGGCGTCGACTACGTCGTCGATCGGGGCGTCGTGTCCCCCGATTCGCTGGCGGTGCGCGGGTGGAGCTACGGGGGGATCCTGGGCGGGTGGACGGTCACGCAGACCGACCGCTTCAAGGCCGCGTCGCTGGGCGCCATGGTCACGGACTGGACTTCGGAGTACGGGCCCGGCTTCAACTACGACGTGCGCCGGTGGTACATCGGCGGCACGCCGTGGGACAACGGGGACGCGTACCGGATGAAGTCGTCGCTCACGCACGTGGCGAGCGTCACGACCCCGACGCTGCTGCTGCACGGCATGAGCGACCGGACCGACACCGAGCCGCAGAGCATGATGTTCTTCCAGGCGCTGAAGGATCAGGGCAAGACCGCGCGCTACATCCGCTTCCCCCGCGAGCCGCACGGCTTCCGCGAGCCGCACCACCAGCGCATCCGCGACATCGAGGAGATCCGTTGGATCCAGAAGTACGTGCGCGGGCTGGAGTGGACGCCGTGGGAGCGGAAGGAGGAGAAGAAGGAGGACGCGAAGGTCGTCTCGTAGCGCTGAGGAAACGCGCCGAGGTCGACGCGCGTCTCACGGGCATGGACCTGCGGAACAAATACACGCTGACGGCCGCCCTCGCCCTCGCGGTGGCGGCGTGCCGGGAGGTCGCCGCCCCGCCCGCCGCTTCGGTGGCCCGGGACTCCGCCGGCGTCCGGGTCGTGGAGAACGCGCGCGCCGCCGACGAGACCGGTGCGGCGTGGTCCCTCGGGGAAGCTGTCGTCGACGTGGGCGGAGGGCCGGAAGGCGACTTCTTCAACGTGGTAGGCGGGGCCCTACTGCCCGACGGGGGGTTCGCTGTCGGGGTGGGTGGTCTGGCCCAAGTACGCTTCTACGACGCCCCGGGCGGCCTGCGGGCGACCCTCGGTGGCCCGGGGGACGGCCCCGAGGAGTTCCGGCTCATGGGCGCTCTCGGAGGCGTGGGTGGAGACACGGTGTGGGTCTACGACTACGGGGCCGCCCGCCTGAGCCTGCTGACGCCCGCCGACGGCTTCGTGCGCTCGGTCACGCTCACACCTCCCCTCGGGGCGGGGATGGTGCTGGGCAAGCGGGCCGACGGGTCCGTGATCGTGGCCCAGATGTGGGGCACCCCGGGCGGCACGGAAGCCGAGGGGTTGGTGAGGGACCCGGCCGTCTACGCCCGATACGGGCCCGACGGGGTGCTGCTCGACACGATCGGCCTCTTCCCCGGCCGCGAGGTGCTGCACCGCCTCGAGGACGGGCGCATGACGATGGTGGCGGTGCCGTTCGCGCGGGTGGCGAGCCATGCCCTGCTCGGCGACGACCTGGTGGTGGGTGACCAGGTCCGCCGCGAGATCGCGATCGTCGCCGTAGACGGGGCCAACACCACCCTCATCCGGTGGGCCGGGCCGTCCCTGGGGATTACCGCCCACGACGTGGAGGCGTGGAAGGAGGGGGTGCTCACTTCGGCGGCCGAGTCCGAGCGGCCGTCGCTGCGTGCCTACCTGTCCGAGATCCCCTTCCCGGACGTGCGTCCCGCCTACGGCCGGATCCTGACCGACGCCGAGGGTGCGATCTGGGTGGCCGACCCTACCTTCCCCGGCGAGGACGCGCGCGCCTGGCAGGTCTTCGATGCCGGCGGTCGCTGGCTCGGCGCCGTGCGGGTGCCGGAACGGTTCCGCCTCCTGGACGTGGGGAGGGACCGCGTCCTGGGCGTGGCCAGGGACGAACTCGACGTCGAGCGCATCGAGGTCAGGCGGCTCGAGCGTCCGGTGGCCTGATCGGGGGCGGGCGCGCAGGCCCGACCGCGGGAACGGCGGGGCAGAGCCGGGTGTTGAGTCCCCCGAGGTCGAACCCGAGCCGGAGGCGACGATGAGCGGAGCGCGCACGGAGCTGGCCACCCTGGGTGGGGGGTGCTTCTGGTGCCTGGAAGCCGTGTACCTGCGGGTCGAGGGCGTCCGGAGCGTCCGCTCGGGCTACGCCGGCGGGGCGCGGCCCAACCCGACGTACGCGCAGGTCTGCTCGGGCGCTACCGGGCACGCCGAAGTCGTGGAGGTGGCTTTCGACCCGGACGTGATCTCGTACGAGGAGATCCTGGAGATCTTCTTCGCGATCCACGACCCGACCACGCTCGACCGGCAGGGTGCCGACGTGGGCACGCAGTACCGCTCGGTGATCTTCCACCACTCGGAGGAGCAGCGGGAGACGGCGGAGCGGCTCGTGCGCGAGCTGGACGCCCAGGGCATCTGGGACGCTCCCATCGTGACCGGGATCGAGCCGCTCGACACCTTCTGGCCGGCCGAGGACTACCACCAGGACTACTTCCGGCGGAACCCCGCGCAACCCTACTGCCGGGTGGTGGTGGCGCCGAAGGTCGCGAAGTTCCGCCAGCGCTTCGCCCATCGCCTGCGCGAAGAGGACTAGCCGGTCACCGAAGAGAGGGAGGGCCCCGCGCCGGTTGAGGGCGGGCTCACCCGCCGTCCGGATTCTCGAGCTCGGCCAGGCGGGCCTCGATGTCCTCGCCCCGCTCGGCCGCCTCCGGGAAGCCGACCAGCATGCCGCCCCGCGGCGCCACGAGCGCGTAGAGCATCCGGGCCTTGGCCAGGCTCTCCCTCGCGTCTTCCGCCCGTCCCTCCACCTGTGCCTGGAGCGCGTCGAGGTAGAGGAGCTCCGCGATGAGCCAGCAGCGGCCCGGCTCGACCTCCCCCGTGGGCGACACCAGCATGTGCAGCGTCTCCCCCGAGAAGCCTCGCAGGAGCTCCATGTCGAGGCCGCCCTGTCCGGCGAGGGTCGACAGCTCCTGGCCGATGCGGGTCGGGTCGGTGCGGCGCCCCAGGATGCGGTTCCTGAGCGCCACGAGGGCCGCCCCCACCTGCTCGATCAGCCTGAGGATGTAGTCCCGCTGCTCCATGTGCCCTCCACGACGGCGTGCCGGACGGTATTCATCCCGGGCCGCGTTGCGCAAACGGTGTGGCACCGGTCGTGCATAGGCACCGAGGATGCGCACCCGAGGCGGCGGAGCGGGGTAACCGCCATGCAGCTGGACGTTCCGCGAGCGTCGCCAACCGGGCGCTCGGGACGGCCTGGGGGGGTCCGCGTGGGGGGCGGAACTTCTGGGCGAGCGGCGGGATAGACCCGCATACCATAGACGCGAACCACCCCCCCAACGGAAGGTGATCCTATGCCCAAGCCCCCGGGCAACCTCGTCCTGAAATGGCGAGAACTGGCCGAAGAGGGCTACCTGTACGCCGAGATCGCCCGGATGTACCCGGGGTACTCGGTCGACCAGGTCCGGCACTATTGCCTCGGCCACACGGGCCGAGGCCTTCCCGGGCCGGTCCAGCGGGTGGACCGCTGGTACGGGTCGAACGTGTGGCTACGGGGATCGAACTCTCCGCACGCGGAGTTGACGGAAGCCCAGGCCCGCAAGGTACTGGACGACTGGGACGAGGAGGCGGACCGCTGGAAGACGCCCGGAGCCGAGTGGGCCCGGCGTCTCAAGGTCTCGCCGTCCACGATCTACATGCTGCGCCGCGGCGAGACGTGGTCCCATCTGGAGCATCCGAACCAGGGCCGCAAGCCCAAGAAGCGGAGGAAGAAGCGGAAGCGGTCGTGATGCCGGTCCGCTGAAGGGACGGAGCGAGCCGCCCCGGTCCCCCTCGTGGGATCGGGGCGTCGCGCGTATTGTCCGGGAAATCCGAGTCGATGCCCGGAGGCTCCTCGATGTCCCGCCAAGCCCCGATCGTTCCCGCGCTGTTCCTTCTCGCCCTCCTTCCCTCGTCCTGTGCGGAAGCGCCGGGCGGCCTCGCCGACGTGCTCCTGCTGGGGGGCTCCGTGCTGGACGGCACCGGAGGCGAGGCGTCCGCACGCGACGTCGGCGTGACCGGGGACCGGATCACGTTCGTGGGTGACGCCGCCGCGGCCGGCGTCCAGGCGCGCGACACCGTCGACGTGGCCGGCCTGCTCGTGACGCCGGGCTTCATCGACATGCACTCCCACGCGGAGCTCGACGAGCCGTGGGGCCGGGCGGGCAAGGCCTTCCTCTTCCAGGGGATCACCACGGTGGCGAAGGGCGTGGACGGCGACGGGGAACCCGACGTCGCCGACCGGATGGCCGCCTGGACAAGGGACGGCATCGGGGTGAACGCGTTCACCTACGTGGGCCACAACACCGTGCGGGAGACGGTCATGGGGATGGCCGACCGGGCGCCGACGCCAGCGGAGATGGAGGCCATGAAGGCGCTCGTCCGGCAGGGGATGGAGGAGGGCGCCCAGGGGCTGTCGTCGGGCCTCTTCTACCTTCCGGGCAACTTCGCCACCACCGAGGAGGTGATCGAGCTCGATCGGGTGACCGCCGCCTATCCGGGCGCGATCTACGACACGCACGACCGGGACCTGGGCGCGGCGTATCCCTCCTTCGGCTACCTGAACTCCGTGGCCGAGGGCATCCGCATCGGGGAGGAGGCGGGCACCAAGGTCATCTTCAGCCACTTCAACCCGCAGGGCGCCCAGAACTACGGGCGAGCGCCGGAGGGTGCGGCGCTGATCGAAGCGGCGCAGGCGCGCGGCGTCGACGTCCAGGCCGCCCAGCACGTCTACACCGCCACGCAGTCGAACCTGCGCTCCTACACGGTGCCGGGGTGGGCGGCGGCGGGCGGCGACAGCGCCATGGTGCGCCGCTTCGACCATCCGGACACGCTGGCGATCATCGATGGCCAGACGCGGGAGATGCTGGCCATCCGGGGCGGGGCGGAGAAGCTCCTGTTCGCGGATCCCCGGCCGGAGCTGAACGGGCGGACGCTCGCCGATGTCGCCCAGACGTGGGGCCTGACGGCGCCGGAGGCCGCGCGGCGCATCCTCCGGGAGCGCAACGCGGCGGTGATGAACCTCGACCTGTACGACGTCGAGAACACCCGCTACCTGGCAAAGAAGACCTGGATGATGACCTGCACGGACGGCCGCGACCCCGGTCCCGGACAGGCGGTCACGCACCCTCGCGTCTTCGGCGCCTTCAGCAAGAAGCTGCGCGACTTCGCGCTCGACGACACGCTCGTCTCGCTCCCCTTCGCCGCCCGGTCCATGACCGGACTGGCCGCGGATTTCCTGGGGTGGACGGACCGGGGCTACGTGCGGAAGGGATACGCCGCGGACCTGACCGTCCTGGACCCGGCGCGGGTGCGCGACCGTGCCACCTACGAGAAGCCGCAGCAGTACGCGGAGGGGACCGTGCACGTGCTGGTCAACGGCGTGTTCGCCATCCGGGACGGGGAGGCGACGGACGCCCTTGCGGGCCGTCCGATCCTCCGGGGTGGGGCGGTGTTCGGGGCCGCGCGCTGACGGGACTTTCCCCCACAGCCGGTTCAGCCGATTCCCGATGGCTCGATACCCGCCCCGCTCGGCAGAGTGAGGTACTGCCTGCCACTTCGAGCAGGAGGTGCGTCATGCCGGTCGACCGACTGAAGAAGTACCTCGAGGAGAACCACGTCAGGTACGTGACCGTATCGCACTCGCCGGCCTTCACCGCCCAGGAGATCGCCGCCTCGGCCCACGTGCCGGGGAAGGACCTCGCCAAGACGGTCATGGTCAAGCTGGACGGACGGATGGCCATGGTGGTGCTGCCGGCCCCGGACAAGGTGAGCGCGGCTCGCCTGAAGGAGATCACCGGAGCCCTGGATGTGGAGCTCGCCACGGAGCGGGAGTTCGCGGAGCTGTTCCCGAGATGCGAGGTCGGGGCCATGCCCCCCTTCGGGAACCTCTGGGGGATGGAGGTCTTCGCCGACAGCCGCCTGTGCGACGACGAGACGATCATCTTCAATGCCGGCAGCCACACGGAGCTCGTGAAGCTCGCGTACGCGGACTACGAGCGTCTCGTGCATCCGAAGATCGCGGCGCTGTCGACGCGGAACTGACGGTTCGGCGGAAGGGCGTCGGGGGGGGCGTGGCCTTCGTCCTGTTGCCAGGGGCGGAGGTCCACGCCCCGTCACGCTCAGCTTCCCGGGTCGTCTCCGTCCTGCGGCGGGAGGCGCTTCGGCGGGTGGCCGGTGGGCGTCGCGCCGCCGAGGAGCTGTTCCTGGAAGTCGAGGCGCGCGTCCAGGTTCTCGAGGCGGCGCGCCATCTCGTCCATCTCTCCCCGTAGCGCGCCGACCTCCCGCTCCTCCAGAGAGGCACTCCGGGGAAGGTCGTCGGTGCCGAGCTTTCGCACGATCCACTGCGCCAGCAACGTGCCCGCGGCGCCCACGGCTCCGCCGGACACGAAGACAGCCGCGAGCCCGACCCAGAACTCCGGACCCATAGTGCTCCACTCCTCTCCCGGGAGCCGGGCGCAGGCCCGGCGTCCCTTCCAAGGACGAGGGCGGGGTGGCGGAGGTTTCGGCGCCTACCGCCCGACCCGCTCCAGGAACGCCGGCTCGGCGGAGCTCCAGATGGCCCGGAGGCGCGCGTCGGCGTCGGTCGCGACCTCGTCGTCGCCCGCCTCGCCGGCCGCGATGGCGAGGCCCATCAGGGCGAGCGTGCGCCCCGGAGTGAGCTCCAGCGCGCGACGGAAGGCGGCCACGGCCTCGACGGTCCGTCCCTCCTCCAGGAGCACCTCGCCCAGGAGCTCGTGTGGGGGTTCGAGGCTCGCCGGCGGTCCGAACTCGAAGGGAAGCGTCTCCTCCAGCGCTGCGGCGTCCCGGAGCAGTGCCACGGCCTGCTCGCCCTGGCCGTCCTCGACGTCGAGGAGCGCCCGGATCTCCATCTCGCGGATGCGCGCCCGGGGGGCGTCGTCCCCGGACGAATCCCTCAGGGAGGTCATCTTCGACAGGAGCCGCGCTGCCCCCTCCCGGTCTCCCCGCTTCACCGCGGCGTACGCGGTGACGAAGTCGTAGGCGTGGAGGGCGGGGGACCCTTCCGGCAGGTCGGCGGCGAAGCGATCCGCGAGCTCCCAATCCTGCGTGTCGAGGACGTGGCGCGCCCGCATGTCCACGAAGTAGGCGATCTCGTCGGGGCGTGCGCCCGCACGCACCCGCTCCAGGCACGCCTCCATCCCCTTGGCGGCCGTGAGGGGACGGCCCTGCATGAGCCAACCGTAGTGCAGCCACGACGTGTAGTGGCCGCACACGTTCGGGGCCCGGCCCAGCTCGGCGAGGCGCGCGTTCTGGACGTCGCGGGCGCGAACGTTGGCGGCGACCACGTCGTCCCACATGCCGAGCGCGACGAAGATGTGCGACGTCATGTGCTGGGCGTGCGCGGCGTCCGGGGCGATCTCGGCGTACGCGCGCGCGGCCTTCAGGCCGAGGGGCGCGTGGACGGGGTCGTCGAAGGAGTGGATGAGGTAGTGCGCGGCTCCGGGATGCCTCGGGTTGGCGTCGAAGACGGTCTGGGCGACGGCGGCGGCCCGCATGTACGTGGCGAAGTCGCGCTCCCCGTCGCGGGTGCCGAGGATCGACAGCGCGTAGAAGGCCCGCGCCTCCAGGTCGTCCGGGAAGGCATCGGAGAGGCGCCGCATCGCCTCCATGTAGCGTCGGTCGCGCTCCGTCTTGTCGCCCGGTCCGTAGAGGGCGTCGACGGCCTCGATGTAGCCGCGCTCCCGCTCCGTGGGCGCCCGGGACGCGCGCGCCTCCGGCGTCGGGGCGTAGCGGGCCAGCGCCGCCCGCGCCGCGTCGCCGTCCTGCTCCCGCCAGAGGGGGTGGTTGTACGTCATCGCCTCGCCCCAGTACGCGAGCGCGAAGGACGGGTCGGCCTTCTGGGCGGCGCGGAACTCCGTGGCGGCGTCCTCGAACTCGAAGGAGTGGAGGAGCAGCACGCCCTGGATGAACGCGTGCTGGGCGGTCGGGGCACCCGAGCTCGGGAAGTCGATGCTGCCGAGCCGGCGCTCCTGGGCGGCCGCGGGCGCCGCCGCGAGGACGGCGGCGAGGACGGCGGCGGAGAAGAGGGCGCGTGGGCGACCGAGCGATGGTACGGACATGGCGGCTCCTGGGCAGTCCGGGCGGCGCGGGAGGAGCCACCCGTCCCCCTCGGGTAAGTCCCGGGCGAGCGCGCCGCAAGGACGGTGGGCCGCCATCGGGCGCACCGGATGCTGGCGCCGAGGCCCGCCCTGCTTTTCCTTGGAGGTTCGCAAACGGAGACGGGAGGGGCGCGTGGAGCTTCACGTCGGAACCAGCGGGTACAGCTACAAGGCGTGGAAGGGGATCTTCTACCCGGAGGATCTGTCGGCCGGCGACATGCTGCGCTACTACGCCGGCCGCCTGGGCAGCGTGGAGATCAACAACACCTTCTACCGCATGCCCACCGTCTCCGTGCTGGAGTCGTGGGCCGGGCAGGTGGGCGACGGCTTCCGCTTCTCCATCAAGGCGTCGCAGAAGATCACGCACCGCAAGCGCCTGAAGGAGGCCGGGGACGAGACGGACTACCTGGTGCGCACGGTGCGCGCGCTCGGCTCCCGGCTGGGCGTGCTCCTCTTCCAGCTTCCGCCCAACCTCAAGAAGGACGTCGAGCGCCTGACGCGCTTCCTCGAGCTGCTGCCGGCGGACCTCCCGGTGGCCTTCGAGTTCCGCCACGACAGCTGGAGGGACGACGAGGTCCACGAGGCGCTACGGGCCCACGGCGCCGCGCTCTGCTGCGCCGACAGCGAGGACTCCGAGGAGGACGAGCCCATCGTGAGCACCGCGCCCTTCGGCTACCTGCGCCTGCGCCGTCCCGGATACGCGCCGGAGGACCTGGCGCGCTGGGCCGAGCGGGTGCAAGCGCAGCCGTGGGAGCGGGCCTTCGTGTTCTTCAAGCACGAGGACGAGGGGGCGGGCCCACGGATGGCGATGGAGTTCGGTGGCCTGTTTCCCGAATGAAGCGGCGACAGGGATTGCCCCCGGAGGCCGATGTGACAGGATGGAGGAGGTTCGTGCGGGCCAGTGGCGTGTCCCGGGCCCGGTCCGGGAGTCGATAGAGGCTACCCTGGCATCCAGCCGCGCGGAAGGCGCCTGAACGCCGGAGAGGCCCGGAGGTGCTCGATCACCCGTCGATTGCCCGCCGCCAAGGCCCGTTCCGGCACAGGATCGCGGCAGACCCTCGCGGGGCTGACGATGAAGCGGGCGTAGGCTTCCACGGCGCGTCGCGTCAGCCGGTCGCCGGCCCCGCATGTGGGCCTGACACCGACGAAGTCCTGCTCACGCGCCCTCGGTGCCTTTAAGCCCAGCTTGATGTCCACACTGTGTCCCACTTCGTGCATGACGGTGTACTCGAGGTCGGGCAGAGCGTTTCTCCAGCGATCCCTGGGGATCCCGATGAGGCCGAGGCCGGGGGTCATCACGAGACGGTTCACGTCTGCGTCGGGGGCGCCCGTGTTGTGCTCGTGACCCGCAAACATGCTGGCGACTTCGTGGGCTGTCCACGTGCCCCCGCCCGGACCCCGTGCCGGCTTGTGCTCGATGATGAAGATCGGGAAGACGACCGCCAGATGATGCTGCGGCATGCGGCCGAAGACCCTGGCCAATCCCCGCGCCTTCGCTTCCCAGCCGGGCGAGGCTATGAAGTTGTAGAAATCGATGGCGTGTCCGCGAACCGGCAATCTCAGATGCTCGACCATGTCGCCTCCTGCTTCCGGGGCAGAGCGGAAAGGCGCCGGCCGCAGGGGACCTGGGCTGCGCCTGGGGGCGTTCAAAGGCCCTGAAGGGGCCAGGCGCACCGTAGGATGGTGGCGGCGAGAGAGCAAGGGGAAGGCGCGAGGTGGGGTGGGGCCGGCCGCTGTTTGTCGGCCGGACAGAGGTTTCCACCGGTCTGGTCCTCGGCTCCTCGTCATCCTACCTTGCGGCCGAGGCGTGGCCGCGGTCGCGCCCCATGGTCGGCCCCCACCGACCCCACCTTGCTCCCACGCCCCTCCCCCCCGGGCACTGCGCGGGTGGTATCGCTGGGCCTACCGGCCGCGCAGACCAACAATCAAGAGCTGTTTTTCCCGAACATGTTCGCCAAACCCCGGCGTAGAGTGGACCTAGCGAACCCGGGATAACGGCGAATCAACGTTATCCCACATCGGCTAGAACGATTGGGCGCGATTCGTTGCGCGGCTGGGAGAGATGAAGAGCCATGCGCGCCTCGAGTGAAGCGCCGAGGCAACCTTCAATGGGGAGAGAGATAGGCAGGGTTTCCGGGCGCATCAGGGTGCGCGCGCATTCAGGCTCCGGTCACTTCGTGATGAAAGGGAATCGCTCCTCAGCCGCGCAAACGACGTCGATGTCACAGGGACCGCTCAGCTTCGGTCAGCGTTCGCGGTGGCCGACGATGGTATAACAAGCTTGGCTTCCGGCTCCGGCCGCCTGCGGCGGCCTTCGACGCAACCGGCTTGAGGCGGACAGGAGCTGGGAACAGAGGTTATGGATTCGAAGAAAGCGGAGCCTGGGGACGGTCGGATCGGGCCGGTTCGGAAGCCGCTGACGTTATCGGAAAGCCCGCAGAAGAGGCATGTGGAAGCCTGTGACCTGTTCGGTGTCGAGATCT
>Ga0307423_1000317_pt1 | contig 32780 bp, 26 predicted proteins | sample SalMarWE160310MG_FD_202154 | JGI IMG/M metagenome (GOLD analysis project Ga0307423, IMG submission 202154) | Salt marsh sediment microbial communities from the Plum Island Ecosystem LTER, Massachusetts, United States - WE1603-10 | ecosystem: Environmental > Aquatic > Marine > Intertidal zone >... | reverse complement strand
GATAGAGCATTGGCGAACATTATTAAAAGCGCGAGCCATTGAAAACCAATGCTACGTCGCCGGTGTAAACAGAGTAGGGGATGATCCTAAATTGCATTATACCGGTTTAAGCAGTTTGTTCGATCCGATGGGAAAAGAAATAATTTCTGTTGAAAATGAAGAAAAGGTAGTTCAAGCTGATCTGGATAAAAATTATGTGAATGAAGTAAGAGAAAAATTTCCTTTCCTTGATGATATTAAATTGATTTAAGTAACTATTTTAATAAATAAAAAAGGAGACCAAAGTCTCCTTTAATTTTAACGACGTGGTTTTTAAGCCGCAGCTTATAACAGCAATGCGACTTAACTTATCTACGCCAATAATTATAAAAAAATTTTCTTAACAGTAATAACTTCAAAAGTAACTTAATTTTATTTACTTAACTTGAAAATTCTAAACCGACAGCGTCGAATAGGCTGTCGGCTTGAAGAACAGGTTATACAGTTTTTTTAATTTGTTTTAAATAAGATTTTAATTTTTGAAATTTAAGTTCAGGGAAATCATAACCCCAACTTTTTTTATACTCTTTATCATCAATACCGCTTTTCATTTTACTTATTGCTCTAAAAAAGATGGTGAGTATATTATTTCTTTGTTCTTCATATTCGAATAAAGTTTTATAGTTACCACCATCCTTAGACACGATTTGAAAAACGACATTATCATCTATTGCTTCAAAAACAAAATCATATTCGATTGGTTCTGAAAAACCTTCAAAAATATATTTACCTTCATATGAACTTATGAGATTTAATGTTTCGATAAGTTTATATATAAAATCTTCAGGAGTATAAGATAAAGTATCAGAAAACTGCTGATCCTTTTCACTAATATCAATTTTTATCCAACCATTAATTGGTTTTTCTATATTTACTTTCATATAGCAATATATTTTAACTGTATAACTATTACTTATACTGCATAGATTTATTGCTTAAAGAACGTAGATATGCTTGCAGTTGCATATCTACGTTCCATTTGTCTTCTAGTATTCTCAAAATCGCAATATTTAAAAATAGCTCGTGCATATCTATCATCTAGCAATATTTCAGTCTAAGGGACTCTTAACTCCCATTCCTCTACTAAGAACATGAGTGTAAATCATAGTTGCTTTTACAGATTTAAGTCTAAGTAATTTTAATTTTTTATTAAGTATAAAACTAGCATTTTGAAATCCGGCAAGAAAAGTGTTCCTGTAGATGTAATTAAGATATGTGTGCAACTTGATCATCTTTCCCCGAATTAAGTTTTGACTGGTTTAAACTTAGTTCAAAATCAACATAGAATCAATCTCTTATTCATTAAAATCGACTCATCGTCCGTGAAAGATGAAAGAACAAAAAGGGCATCGTGGGGATGCCCTTTTATAATGTTTGTAATCAGATTCCGGACTCTTCCTGCTAAAGCAGGATTTGCCGGAATGACACTTTGTATTTTTACTTCAAATCAAAACGGTCAAGGTTCATTACCTTGTTCCACGCTGCAACAAAATCCTTAATGAATTTTTCTTTTGCATCATTCTGCGCATATACTTCGGCCAGTGCACGCAGTTGCGAGTTCGAACCGAAAATCAGATCGACACGTGTGCCCGTCCACTTGGATTTGCCAGTCTTGCGATCGACTCCTTCAAAGGTGTCTCCGGCATTAGATGTTGGTTCCCACTTGGTTCCCATATCCAGCAGGTTGACAAAAAAGTCGTTTGTTAGTTTACCAACCTGATTTGTAAATACTCCGTGTTTCGACTGCCCATAATTAGCACCGAGCACACGCAAACCACCAATGAGCACTGTCATCTCCGGTGCACTTAATGTAAGGAGCTGTGCCTTATCAACAAGCATTTCTTCTGCTGACACAGTGTAAGCTTTTTTCCGATAATTACGGAAACCGTCAGCCTCAGGTTCCATCACACTAAATGATTCTACATCTGTCTGAGCTTGTGAGGCATCCATACGTCCCGGTGAAAATGGAACTTCAATCTTATATCCGGCATCTTTAGCTGCTGCTTCTACTGCAGCACATCCACCAAGCACAATAAGATCAGCCAGAGAAACTTTTTTATCATCTTTACGTTTACTGTTAAAATCTTTCTGAATGCTTTTAAGTTTTTTAATTACCTTTTCAAGTTGTGCAGGTTCGTTTACTTCCCAATCTTTTTGAGGTTCTAAGCGAATTCGAGCACCGTTAGCTCCTCCGCGCATATCCGAACCACGAAAAGTAGAAGCCGAAGCCCAGGCAGTTGAAACCAACTCTGATACCGATAATCCTGAATCTAAAATTTTCTTTTTGAGACTTGCAATATCCTTTTTATTGATAAGCTTATGATTGACTTCTGAAATTGGATCCTGCCATATCAGATTTTCTTTTGGAACTTCAGGACCGAGATATCGAGCTTTTGGTCCCATATCTCTATGCGTTAATTTAAACCATGCTCTTGCAAATGCATCAGCGAAAGCCTTTGGATCCTTGTGGAATCTTCTTGAAATAGGTTCATAAATAGGATCGAAGCGCATAGCTATATCCGCTGTTGTCATCGTAGGCGGATGCTTCTTTGATGGATCGTGGGCGTCCGGAATCATATGTTCTGGCTTAACGTTCTTAGCTTGCCATTGCCATGCACCGGCAGGACTTTTAACCTTTTCCCACTCGTAGCCGAAAAGCATGTCGAAATAGCCCATGTCCCATTTTGTTGGATTAGGTTTCCATGCTCCTTCCAAACCACTAGTTGTTGCGTGAGCACCCTTACCGGTTTTAAATTTATTTATCCATCCCAAACCTTGTTCTTCGATAGGTGCAGCTTCCGGTTCTGGACCAACAAACTTTGGATCGCCTGCGCCGTGCATTTTACCAAATGTGTGTCCACCAGCAGTGAGCGCAACGGTTTCTTCATCATTCATTGCCATGCGTTTAAATGTTTCCCGTACATCACGTCCTGAAGCTACCGGATCAGGATTTCCATCTGGGCCTTCAGGGTTAACGTAGATCAGTCCCATCTGAACTGCTGCTAGCGGGTTTTCCAGTTCCCGTTCACCTGAGTAACGGCTCTTGGGTTTATCACTGGTGGCTAGCCATTCCTTTTCAGCACCCCAGTAAATATCTTCTTCAGGTTGCCAGATGTCCTCGCGCCCACCGCCGAAGCCAAATGTTTTAAATCCCATTGATTCCATTGCACAATTACCAGCCAGGATAATAAGATCTGCCCAGGAAATTTTTTTTCCATATTTCTGCTTGATAGGCCATAAGAGACGTCTTGCTTTATCAAGGTTACCATTATCTGGCCAACTATTGATGGGTGCAAAACGCTGGTTGCCTGTACCTCCACCACCACGACCATCAGTGGTGCGATAGGTACCTGCACTGTGCCAGGCCATACGAATAAACAGACCACCATAATGACCCCAATCGGCTGGCCACCAGTCCTGCGAGTTTGTCATCAGTGCATACAGATCTTTCTTCAGTGCTTTCAGATCAAGCTTCTTGAATTCTTTAGCATAATTAAAGTCCGTATTCATCGGGTTGGAAGCCGGAGCATGTTGGTGAAGAATGCCAAGGTTCAACTGATTGGGCCACCAGTCTCGATTCGATGTACCTCTGGTAGCGGTACTACCCGTTACAGGGCTCTTGCTTTTATCATTCATAAAATTTTCTCCTTTCGTTGTTTGAACTCATGCACAGTACTAGTGTGAGTAAAAATGTTTTAATAATTACCTGAATAACTAAAACTAATCAGGAATTAGATTTTATTCTTTTATCCTAATAATAATGAAAAATCAGATTTATAAATGCGAATTTAAGTTTGACCTTTATGCCACACAACTAACTGCAAATTTATTATTATAAGTTCATAATAAATAGGATAATATTAAGTGCAAAAAATATCAATTTGCTAATTATATTTGAATATTAAAATAATTTTATAATGGAATCCTTTTATGTTCACTCTTAAAAGAAAAATAAATTTTTACGACTGCGATCCAGCAGGCATTCTTTTCTACGCAAGATTATTTGAAATTAATCACTCTGTCTATGAAGAAATGATTAATAGTTTTAAGCTAAAAGAGAGTTACTGGTTCAACGATAAGTTTGTTGTACCAATAATTAAAACGGATGGCGCTTATTTCAAACCATTGAAAGGGGGGGAGACAGTTTCCATAAATCTATCTGTCACGCTTCTAAAAGAAAATTCATTCGAGCTAACTTATGAGTGGTTGGATGAAACTGGAGAGCTTGCAGCAAAAGCCCGCACAGTTCACGTATTTGTTGATAAAAAAAGATGGAAAAAGATTCCAATATTTGAAGACATCATCAAAGGTTTGGAATCACATCGGAGAGATTATAATTTGTAACGTTTCATAAGCTTATCTTTTTCTACTTTGCCAAGCTCGGTTTTAGGCAGATTTTTCTCTATAAAAATTTTCTTTGGGATTTTGAATCCCGCTAAATTGGTTTGCAGAAAAGATTTTAAATCTTCATAGGAAACTTCAATACTGCTGTCTTTTAAAACAATGGAGGCCGCTACTATCTCGCCCCATTTTTCATCTTCGATAGGAAAAACTGCTGCTTCCGAGATCGATGGGTGTTGAAGCAGAGCATTTTCAACTTCTTTGGCATTTACATTTTCGCCGCCGGTAGAAATTAAATCATTTTTTCTTCCCTCAATGAATAAATAACCATCCTCATCGAGATAACCGAGGTCACCTGTATGATAATCTTCTTTAATCGAAAAGTTTCTGGTTTCAAGCTCACTTATGTATCCCAGCATCAGTGAATTAGACCTAACAACTACTTCTCCAATTTCGAATGGTTTGTTTTCGGTTTGATCCTCTCCTGTAATAATAATTTTATTTGAAGGTAATGCCCGTCCGACAGAGTTTGGTTTGATAATAAATTCATCGGAAAGAAGAGCTGTGATAAATGATGATGTTTCAGTTGAACCATAAACTTTGTTTATTGGCCATCCTAACTCAATAGCACTTTTTATTAATTCATTATTTGAAAAACCTCCGCCGAGGAGACAATTTTTTAGCTCCGGATTTGGTTCGATTTTTTCTTCAACTAATTGTTTCAGTTGTGCGGCTACAAGAGAAATTAACGTAGGTTGATTGTCGGACAATCCACCAGAAATATTCTTTGAGGTTAAAGAATCGGGAATAATCAGAGGGATTCCGAAAACCAGAGATCTTGTAATAATTGAAAAACCACCGATGTGATAGAACGGAAGGCTCGCTAACCAACGATCGCTATGTGTATATCTTAAAAGATGATTGCTGTTGATAGCGCTATTACATAAACTTCCGAAAGAGAGAATCACCCCTTTTGATTTATTTTCTGATCCTGATGTAAAAATTATTACTGCCGGGTCCTCTAGCCGCAGTTCTTTTCTTCCAGAAAATGTAACATCAAAATTTATATAAAGTGGAATTTCAATAATATTTATTTCATTAAAATTAATCTTATCCCTTAACTCCTTTTGGACTATTACTGCTTTACAATTTGCAGAATTGAGTTGCTCCTTAATTTCAGTTTCAGTTTGTTTCGTAATAATAGGAACCGGAATTGCGGAAAGCTGCCAGAGTGCCAGAACAACACTTACAAAATCTATATTGTTATGACTTAATATTGCAACCCTATCGTTTGATTTAATACCATTGTCCACAAGAAACTGGGAAATCCTCAAAACTTTTTGTCGCAGTTCAGCAAAGGTGTGAATATTCTTTGACGAAATTACTGCCTTAGCTGAAGGATTCTGTTTTAGAAGGAGAAAACATTCCGGACTTATATTCATCATCATCAAGATAAAAGATTAAACCATTAAAATTGCTTCTGTATTACTCATATAATTAAACCAATAGAAAAAAGCAATCCGTAAAGACCCGCGAACCTGGCAGTCAATTCAAGAGTTTTGTTTAGTTCTTCTCCGGTATATTTATAAAGCATTCTCACAAGTATAATTGTAATTGGTAATGTAAGGTAAGGTAGGAAGATCCAAAGACTATAATTAAACTGAAAATTCAGAACTAAAGATATAAGATAACAAACAAATATCAGAACAATATATTGCCATCTTGTAAAATCCCTACCAAGCAAAACTGCAAGCGTTCTTTTATTTGCTTCACGATCTTCTTCAATGTCGCGGTAATTGTTAACTATTAGAATGTTTGTAATTAATGCTCCTACTGGTATTGATGCAACAAAAGAAAGAAGAGATATTTCCTGTGTGTGAAGATAGAATGTACCCATCGTTCCTACAATGCCGAAAAAGATAAATACGAACAAATCACCGAGTCCGTTGTAAGCAAGAGGAAATGGTCCTGCTGTATAAGCGATCCCTGCTATAATGGAAATGATACCTACCCAGAGAATTAAAAGGCCTACTGAAAAAACAAGATAGAGACCAAGAAGAAATGCTAATCCAAAAATAAAAACTATAGCAATTTTCATTTCAGTTACAGAAATTAAACCTGAAGCTAATACTCGCCTAGGTCCTTTTCGTTTTATGTTATCTGCTCCTTTAAGGAAATCGTAAAGATCGTTAGTAAAATTAGTACCAATCTGAATTAGAATTGAACAGAGTAGAGCTACAAGAGAGTAAGGAAGAAAAAATTCGCCGACTGAAATTGCCAATGCAGAACCGACCAGTACAGGCACTACTGCTGCAAGTAAAGTTTTTGGTCTGCTGGCTAAGAACCAGGAATTGAGTTTGTTTTCTTTAGTCATATTTCTTTTATGTCATTCTGAACTTGTTTCAGAATCTTTAGCTTGAGATCCCAAAACGAGTTCGGGATGACAGCACTTATGGAAGTTTTGGAAACTTTTTAAAATCCGGTTTACGTTTTTCTAAGTATGCCTTCTTTCCTTCCTGTGCTTCTTCGCTCATATAATAAAGAAGGGTAGCATTGCCTGCTAATTCCTGTATTCCTGCCTGGCCATCAAGTTCAGCGTTGAATGCAGACTTTAAAACTCTAATTGCCATAGGACTATGCTGAAGAATTTTTTTCGCCCATTTAATTCCTTCTTCTTCTAGTTTTTTTACAGGAACTACCGCGTTTACTAACCCCATTTCAAGTGCCTGCTTGGCATTGTATTGTCTGCAGAGATACCATATCTCTCTTGCTTTTTTCTGTCCGACTATTCTTGCAAGATAACTTGAACCAAAACCTCCATCAAAGCTTCCAACTTTAGGACCTGTCTGTCCGAAGACTGCATTATCGGCAGCAATTGTCAAATCACAAATTACATGAAGAACATGCCCGCCGCCGATTGCATAGCCGGCAACGAGAGCAATCACAACTTTCGGAATGCTTCTGATTAATTTTTGAAGATCGAGAACGTTTAAACTTTGTGTTCCTTCTTTTGATTTGTAACCTTTATCACCTCTTATTCTCTGATCACCGCCGGAGCAGAAAGCATACTTTCCATCCTTTGCAGGAATAGCACCGGTTAGTAGAATAACTCCTATTGACTCATCATTTCTTGCATCCGAAAATGCAGAATACATTTCCATTACTGTTTCGGGACGAAATGCATTCCGAACTTCGGGTCTGTTTATTGTAACCTTGGCAATTCCATCCATTTTTTCATAAATAATATCTTTATATCCACCCGAGGTGGATTTAATCTTTTCCCATTTAGAATTCATAATAATCCTGATTTACTTGTTGATTGGTAGGGCAAAAATATTGAAAAAAAAAATAAGATTGAATCATAGCGTGATTGTATGGATGCATGAATGTATGATTGAATGGATGGATGAATTAGAACTAATTGTTATATATGGATGAAATATTTATTTTTTCAATATTAAACTACCTTTTGAGTTAAATGGATAAACAAGAAGCCACATTCCTACTTCGAAAAGTATTAAACAATGCCAACGCAGAATTCAGAGAAGGGCAATGGGAGGCAATTGATTCGGTTGCTAATAAAAATAAAAAACTCCTTTTAGTTCAGCGTACCGGCTGGGGCAAAAGTATTGTTTATTTTCTTTCAACAAAAATTCTGAGAGACAAGGGAATAGGAATAACTCTTATCATCTCTCCTTTACTTGCTCTAATGCGTAACCAGCTTGAGGCAGCAAAACCAATTGGAATAAACGCTGAAACTATTAACTCAGCAAATACAAATGAGTGGAAGGAAGTGATTCGAAAAATTCGTTCCGATACTGTGGATGCATTATTAATTTCACCTGAAAGATTAGCCAACGAGAATTTTATCGAAGAAGTTATCATTCCTTTATCGGATAAAATAGGTTTGTTTGTAGTTGATGAAGCTCATTGTATTTCGGATTGGGGACATGACTTCAGACCCGATTACAGGAGAATAATCAATGTTTTAAGAAATGTTCCTGCCAATATGCCCGTGCTTGCAACCACAGCAACTGCTAATGATCGTGTTGTAAAAGATATTGAACTCCAACTAAAAGGATTGGAAATCAGAAGGGGAAATCTTTCGCGCAAAAGTCTTTATTTACAAAACATAGTGTTGCCGGATCAAGCGCAGAGATTAGCCTGGCTTGCTGAGAATCTGCCGAAATTGACGGGGACAGGAATAATTTATACATTAACAAAAAGAGATGCTGAAACAGTTGCAGGCTGGCTTAAGATGAATAATATCAAAGCGGAGGCATATTACTCTGATGTTGAGAACGAAGATTTTAATGATGCAAATGAGTATAGGATTGCATTGGAAGAAAAACTTCTGAATAATCAAATCAAAGCTCTTGTTGCTACTTCTGCTCTGGGACTGGGATATGATAAACCGGATTTAGGTTTTGTTATTCATTATCAGGCTCCCGGAAATGTTGTTTCTTATTATCAGCAGGTTGGAAGAGCGGGCAGAGCAATAGATAAAGCTTACGGTATTCTTTTAACAGGAAGGGAAGATGAAGAAATCCATGAATTTTTCAGAAGAAAAGCTTTCCCACATGAGCAGGATGTTTATAAAATATTGGATCTGTTAAATCAGTCTGATGGATTGACCGTAAGAAACATAGAAGAAAAATTAAATTTTTCATTTGGAAGTATTGAGAAAGTTCTGAAATTACTATCAGTTGAAAATCCTGCACCGGTTATTAAAGACAAAAGCAAATACTATCGGACACCTAATCCATTTAAAGTTGATAGAGATAGAATTAGTTTTCTTACAAACCAGCGAATATCGGAATGGGAAGAGATGCAGGTTTATGTAAATCATAAAGAATGCTTAATGAAATTTCTAAGAAAATCTTTAGATGATCCAGATCCTTCAGATTGTAATAATTGTCAGAATTGTAAAAGTGAGATCAAGCTACCAGTAACAATAAATAATAATCTCGTTATAGCTGCAACCAGGTTTATTAAACAAAGTGAAATGCCTCTAGTGTTAAAAAAACAAGTTGCGAAAGATTCTTTTCCAATTTATGGTTTAACTGGCTCTACACCGGCAAAACTGCGAGGTGAAAATGGAAGAATTCTTGCACGCTGGGGTGATGCCGGTTGGGGTTATAAAGTACGTGAGTGTAAAAATAATAATCATCTTTCAGACGATTTGGTTAATGCATTGGCTGAAATGATAACAGAAAGATGGAAACCACAGCCTAAAACGGAATGGGTAACCTGTGTACCTTCGTTAAATCATACAGAACTAGTCCCGGATTTTGCTAGCAGACTGGCATTGAAGCTTGGAATACCTTTCAAAAATGTTGTTAAGAAAATAAAAAATAATTCCCAGCAAAAGTTTATGCAAAACAGATTTCACCAATGTAATAATCTTGACGGCGTTTTTGAAATTGATGGTGTGATTGAAAATTCTCCTGTATTATTATTTGATGATATTGTAGATTCGGGTTGGACTTTAACTGTAATTTCGGCATTATTAAGAAAAGCAGGCTCAGGAATCGTTTATCCAGTTGTGCTCGCTTCAACTACTTCAGGAAGTTAAACATGGAAATTCTGAACACTGAAAAACAATCTATAGTATTACTTACATCTTACTTTAAGAAACCCGGTAAAGATGATGTAAATCCGCTCACACCAACTGAGTGGAAAATTTTTGCCGGATGGTTGAGAGACAGAGGATATACTCCCGGTAGTTTATTATCCGAGGATGGTGAAAATATAATTGAGAGTTGGAATAACGGTAAGATCACCAGAGAGCGATTAATCTCTCTTTTAAAACGTGGTGCTCAAATGAGCATGGTTTTAGAAAAATGGAGTAGAGCAGGTATCTGGGTATTAACAAGATCAGATGCTGAATATCCATTAAAGCTTAAAAAAAGATTAGGAGAATTATCCCCGCCGGTTTTATTTGGCTCAGGTAATAAAAAATTAATTAATTCTGAAGGGATAGCAGTAGTTGGTTCAAGAAATATTTCTGATAAAGATATTAATTATTCAAAAGAGCTTGGCAATTACATTGCCGAAAAAAAATTGACTTTAATTTCAGGTGGTGCTAAAGGTGTGGATGAAACTTCAATGTTGGGGGCACTTGAAAATAATGGAAGGGCGCTTGGTGTGTTAGCTGATAGTTTATTCCAGAAATCAATTTCACAGACATATAGAAAATATCTTAGTGAAGGCAAACTTGTTTTCATATCAGCTTACTACCCTGAAGCAGGCTTTAATATTGGAAATGCAATGGGTCGTAATAAATATATATATTGTCTTTCCGAAGTAGCAGTTGTTGTTCATTCAGGATTAAAAGGCGGCACCTGGACTGGTGCAAACGAAAATTTAAAGAAAAAATGGGTACCGCTTTTTGTAAAGGAAAATCATAATAGAGATTCGGGAAATGATCAATTAATTAATAATGGTGGTAAAGTTTTAAAGTATGAAATGGATTTAAAAAATTTAGTTGATAAAGTTCGAAGTGATAAAGAATCTGAGCCTGTTGATTACAGTGTCTCAGTAGTTTACGAACCAAAACAAGTTTTATCACCTAAGGTGACTGAACAACCTTCTAGGGAACCAGTTGAAAATAATTTTGAAATGATAATTAAAAAAAGTTTTTATGAATTATTCATCATTAAATTACATGGATTATTAAAAGATAGAGAAGTAAAACAAAAAGAATTGAAAGAAAATATGGAAATTACTTCAGCTCAACTTAATGTGTGGTTGAAGCGAGCTGAAAAAGATGGAATCATTAAAAAATTATCAAAACCTGTTAGGTATAAATTGACAGATTACAGTAAAACTCAGACTGATTTGTTTAGCTGAAATAAAAACATCAAATTAAAACCTGCTTAAAAAACTATTAACTGCTTCTATAAACTTTTTGGGTTCTTCAAGATGAGTATTGTGCCCGGTTGTGGAGATTATTTTATGTTTTGCATAATGAAATTGATGATTTAATTCACTGATTATTTCTCAGTTAATTACAAATATGACTTAAATAAATACCAAGGGTGTTAAAGAAGTCTTGGTCAAACCAACTCCTGTAAATAGGGAGGTAATATTTAAAAACTTTTAAACCACGTTCCTTAAAATGGAAATGAGGAAAAGATTAAAAAGGGAGCTGAAGCTCCCTATAAATTACTTTAAGAGAATCATTTTTTTACTTGTAATAAAGCTTTGTCCTGAGCCTGTCGAAGGATTACCTGCCTGCAGCCTGTAGAAATAAACTCCACTTGGTAAATTTGCTGCATTGAACTCGACCCTGTGATTGCCTGCATCCATTGTCTGGTTCACTAACTCAGTTACCTCTTCACCAACAATATTTATAACTGACAGTTTAACATCTGTTCTTTCAGGTAGTGAGTATTCAATAGTTGTAGAAGGATTAAACGGATTGGGATAATTTTGTGCGAGCACATAACCAACTGGTGTAGCAAAGTTTGACAATTCAACGGATACAATCGGTTGTCCTTCAGTAACACTAATAATCTGGTCGGCTGCAATGTTTGTATGTATATCCACCGGACCGCCGGGCCAGTTAACAATAATACTGTCAACTGTCGTAATCGCTCCAAGTCCAAATTCAACCGGAAGTGAATTCTGGCCGTTGTGTCCGGAACCACCTTGCACCTCACGAATTTGTGATGATCCGTCGGCAACAATACGAACCCGCGCACCAATAGCGGAACGATTGACTGTTATGCCGACAAGCTTAAGCTCAAGCCAGTGATTAGAGTTTCCAGCATTACTCATATAAAGCCTATTTTCACTTCCGTTATTTGAAAGATACAAGTCAAGAAACCCATCGTTATTGAAATCTGCCCACGTTGTACTATTGGAATGCCTCGTATCATTCGTTCCTACTGAAGCTGCGACATCTGTAAATGTTGCACCTTCATTTCTGTAAAGTTTGTCAACACCCGAACTGGCATTTGCAACGTAGAGATCGAGATCACCGTCATTATCGAAATCTGCCCAACCGCATGAAAAGGAGGAAGTAGGGTCAGCTATCCCAAGGAAAGCTGCTGATTCAGTGAAGGTCCCGTCGCCATTATTCACGAAACATTGATTACCTGCGTTCGAATTTGCAAGATAGAGATCGAGATCGCCGTCGTTATCAAAGTCACCCCAATCGGCACCCCAGGTGTAAGAATATGTCTCAAGTCCGGAAGAGACGGAAACATCTGTAAAAGAACCTCCGTTATTCTGGAAGAGAACGCCGGTAGGTGATCCGCTTTGGTTTCCAATGAAAATATCAAGATCACCATCGTTGTCGTAATCAGCAGTAGCTGTTGAAAGGGTCGAAAGGTCATCGGTCAGTCCTACGCTAGCTGCAACTTCAGTGAATGTTGAAAGATCATTATTCGCGAATAGATAATTTGCGTGTGTGGGTATCCCATCGTTACCGATATAACAATCGAGACGGCTGTCGTTGTTGTAATCAAACCAGTTGATTGAACCACCCCAGGTTGTGAAGTTCATTCCGGCAGCAGTAGTAACATTGGTGAAAGCTGTTGAATCGTTCCAGTACAAGATGCAACTCTGACTGAAATTCCCGATTACGATGTCTGTCAATCCATCATTATTGAAATCACCGATTGCACAACCTCTGCCGTTTCCGTTATTGTTTACACCTAAAGTGGAGGCAACATCTGTAAAACCGATTCCTAAATCATTACGAAATAGGCGGCAAGGCTGACCATTATTGACAAGGAAAATATCGATGAATCCATCATTATCAAAATCGATGGAAGATACTCCCTGACCATTGCCAATATCATCAACTCCCATTGCAGGAGCAACATCTGTAAAAGTGACTTGTGCGAAAGTGGAAAAAAAAGAAATGAGAAGTAAGACAGTAAATATTAGCTTCATAACTGGCTCCTTTCTGATTGTGATTAAAACAAGTTGTAAGGTTTTACTTAATCAGATGTATTAACTTAAGCTTTTTTGATCAGTGAACCAACAATTTATGATTAGGTATTTCCTTTGTCAAGATTCAAAAAGATTTTAGAAATTTATTAACTGCGTCGCCAAACTTCTTCGGTTCTTCGAGATGTGTATTGTGCCCGGCTGTGGAGATTATTTTATGTTTAGCAGATGGAAATAGTTTTCTTAGACTTTGATTTATTTGTGTAAACTTTTCATCCAACCCACCTGATATGAGAAGAGCAGGTATTTTCAATTTAATTAATTCAGAACCGAGGTAAGGCATTACACCCGTTCCAAAACCTATTAGCGAATTAGCCAATCCGGTACGTGAATTTCTCATCTTTTCTTCTTTTATCATTTTAATTTTCTCATTTGAGAACCGTCTGATAGTACCAAATATTTCCTGATCCAGCCATTTGGTTACGAAATCTTCAATTGAATTGTTCAGGATGAAGGAAGCAAGTTCTTCATCGTTGTTTTTTCTTTTCGCTCTCTCATTCTTGTTTCTGATGCCTGCTGACGAACTTTCAAGAATCAGTCCGGATAAAAGATTTGGATTATTTACAGCAAAGTTAAGTGCAACTCTGCCTCCCATCGAATAACCGCAGAGAATTACTCCTTTTAATCCAAGATGTCGAATTAGTACTTCAATCTGATTGGTGACGGAATCAATCTTATAAAATTTAACGTCGGTAGGTGAGCTGGTTTTTCCGTGACCGATTAAATCAAAGGCTATTTTATTGAATCGTTTATCAAGTTTACTTGCGACATCTTTCCAATCATTTGCTGAACCGGTAAAGCCGTGAAGAAAAATTATAGTCTTTTTACCAGGATCAAAATCAGAAAAATTTTCAAAATGAAGTTTAATACTTTCGTATTGAATAAACATTCCTAAAACTCTTTATCCAGATTTTTTTTCGTCTCACTGCTAATTTTTATACGAAGCTCAACAGATCGGACAGCATCAGTTTGTATTTCAAGTACTGATGGAATATTCAGGTTAAGACTATTCTTTAAATGCCGCTGAAGTTCTTTTCTTGTTGTAATTAGCTGATGATCTATTCCGAATGATTTTATAATCTCACCTAAATCAAGGTTATGAGGCGTGATAAAAAATTTATCAAAGTGTTTAACTCTGTTTGCAATAGGGAGCGATTCGAAAATACCGCCGCCGTTATTATTTATAACTAGTATGGTTATTGGGATAGAATATTTAACTGCAGCAGCAAGAGCATTTAGATCATGGAGAAAAGAAAGGTCCCCCGTTATTAAAAAAGTTTTTTTCTTTATTGAAGCTATGCCTAACGCTGTTGAAGTAATTCCATCAATTCCGCTTGCGCCTCTATTAAAATGAATTTTAATCTTCTTTGAAGATTTAAAGGCAAAATTATCAAGATCCCTAACAGGAAGACTGTTACCTATTACTAAATTACTTCCAGAAGGAATTAGTTTTAGAATTTCAGTTATAATTGATGGTTCGTTTGGAAATTTTGCTCTGTCAATAATTTTCGATTTTAGATTTTCACTAATCTCTTCAGCCCGGATAAAATCTTTTGACCAGTTCGATTTAGGTCTTTTGAAGTTCTCTTCTCTTAATTGCGAAATTAAGGTCTCGCAAAAAGAGACTGGTTTAATTGCAAATATTAAATTTGCAGTTCTTGCAGGATCATGCTTGTCACCATAGGTATCAATAGTGTATCTAACAGAATCAGTTTCTTCCAGAAATTTTTCCATTATTGTAGAAGTCGGAGTCCTGCCAAACTGAAGAATTATGTCTGGATTGTGTTCACTAATAAATTTTTGAGATGCAAACATCGAATTGAAATTAGATATTAAAAAATTATCTTTTTTATTGACACTAAATCTGAGTTGTGAAATTCCGTCAGCGAAGACAGGATATTTCAGTAAGCCTGAGAGTTCCTTAATTTTTTTAATTAACTTATCATCATACTCCATTGGCCCAACCAGGATAATCCCTTTTTCCGATTCAGTTAATTGACTAACAATTCTTTTAAAGTCTTTACTCTTTTCAAGCTTAGGCGTTGAAATTTGTGAATTTGTTCTAATTAATCTTTGCGGTTTTGTCCTAAATATATTTTTACTAACACTGTCCGTATAGGAAAAAGGTTCGAGGGGTTTTTTAAAAGGGAAATTAAGATGAACCGGACCTCTGTTCTCCGAGGAGCTAATACGATAAGCTTTAATAGCAATTTTTTGGAGATGATAAAACCCCGTATCACTTATTGAAGGCAAACCTAAATCTCTAAACCAACGTATATGGTTTCGAAATATATTGTGCTGATTTATTGTTTGGTTTGCACCAGTCCCGATTAATTCAGCTGGTCGGTCTGCAGTGCAAATAATTAGTGGGGTTCGCTGCTGATAAGCCTCGATAATTGCGGGATAGAGTTCAGCTACTGCTGTTCCGGAAGTCGTTATTACAAGGACGGGTTTGCCTGTTACTTTTGCCAATCCAAGTGCAAAAAACGCAGAACTTCTTTCATCAATATGGATAAAAGATTTAATCTTTCTATTTTTTGATAAAATGTAAGTTAGCGGTGTGCTTCTTGAACCTGGAGAAATACAAGCATGCTGCACACGCATTACAGCAAGCTGATCAATAAAAATCCGGCTCCATAAATTATTTCTATTTACATTTATTTTCATTGCTAAATAAAGATAGTATCGTATTAAGTTTTAAGTTCGTTTCAAAAAATTCGTCATCTGAGTTCGAGTCTTTAACGAGTCCTGCACCGGCAAATGCCATCACAGTGTTATTCTTTACTAAAGCGGAACGAATTGTTACAGCTAATTCACATTCTCCTTCAAAATTCATTAATCCAATTAACCCAGAATACAACCCTCGATCGTGAACTTCCAGCTTTCTGATAGAATTTAATGCCAATTCTTTAGGTACTCCGCAAACAGCTGGAGTAGGGTATAGGGAGTCAATCAGATCAAATAACTTATTCTTAGAATTAAGTTCTGCTGAAATCCTTGTAACAAGATGCTGAATATTATTGAGCTTTCTTATTTGTTTTTCTTCTATGATTCGTACATTATCTGAATAGTGAATCAGTATCTCAGAAATAAATTCACTTACAAAAAGATGTTCCCGACGATTTTTTTCACTTGTTTGAAGTAATCTTTCAAATTGTTGATCTGTTTCAAACACCTCGCCTCTCGGCGCAGAACCCGCAACCGATTCTACTTCAGCAATATTACTTGATACTTTCAGAAACATTTCAGGAGATGATCCGAAAAAGAATGAACTTTTTCTTTTTGTAAAGAAGAGATAACAATCGTTAAACCTTTGCGTTAATTTGTCGAGCAAAATTGTCCAGTTAATTGGTTCATACAAAGTAAAACCATGCATTCTTGAAAGCACTAATTTATCAACCTCTCCTGCATTTAGTATTTGCAAGGCTTTATTAAATGATTGCTTCCAACTATTTACTTCTTCCTCACTTGTATTGAGTGTCGACCTAATTTTGGGGTTTAATTCTTCAACCGGTTTTTCTTTTAACTCTTCAACTTTTTTTAAATAAAATGATAACCCGCTCGAAATCTCCTCTAGGCTTTGTTTATTATGAAGAATAAAATTGTAGACTCCGATTGTCTGCCCATCCTTGCAAGAAAAAATAAATTCAGGAATGTAAATTCTAAGTGATTCAAAATCATTCCAAAGAGAAGATGATTTTGAAGGGTCAAACTTAGCTGTGCAGCATATAGTTGGTAAGGAACTAAAATTTAATCCGTTCCAATTAGTGCTATAATTTTTCTTCCAATAATTAAACTGATCATTAACAGAATAAAAATGATTGCTTTCACCTGATGCCAGTTCAAGTGCAGAATTCAGTCCGGTAATTGTTAGCTTGTTCTCGGGAATCCTGAAGAAGAAAATATCATCACAGAATTCGTTTAGTTGATCCATTACTGTTAATGAATCAAAATTTTTAAGAGGGAATGAGTAGGTGATTAAATGCTGTTCAGTTATTTTTTCAAATGTCTTTGTGAATGCTGAAAAATCTTTTAGAATTATTTCCGAATTAATTTTCATCAGAAATTAATATCATCCTCTATTGTTTCTAACATTCTCAGATAGCTGTCATATCTTTGTTCCGAAATTAATCCCTTCTCGACTGATTCTAATACTGCACAGCCTGGTTCATGGTTATGTGTGCAAGTATTAAATTTACAACTGTTAATATACTCTACGAACTCAACAAAATAATGTCCCAAATCTGATTTTCTTATTCCATACGGTTCAATTTCTCTTATTCCCGGTGTATCGATAATAAAAGTATTTTCTTCTACTTTTATCATTTTAGAAGTGACAGTAGTATGAGTTCCTTTAGAGGAATATTGGCTGACCGCACCAATTTTCAGATCTAGTTGTGGAAACATTTTATTAAGCAGCGAAGATTTACCCACTCCGGAATGTCCCCAAAATAAATTCTTTCTTTCAGCAACTTCTTTCTTCAGTATTTCTAATCCTTCATTCGTTTCAGCGCTTGTTGAGATGAACTTATAACCAATTTTTTCATAAAGTAATTTCCAATGTTTAGTAATCCTGGATTCATCGAGATCGATTTTATTTAGGACTATGATAGGATGTAAGTGAGAGCTTTCAGCTGTGACGAGAAGTCTGTCAAGCACACGATTATTAAAATCCGGAAAGTGCACGCTTGTTACTATCACAACATTATCAATATTGGCAGCAACGACCTGTTCAAGTCTTTCACCCCTGTAGCTGGCTCCGCGTACTTTCGGCAATTTCCTTGAGAGATAGTTTTTTCTTTTTTCTATCCTATTTATTACTCCTGTACCGTCTTTATTCATTTCAAACTCAACGTAATCACCAACTGCAATAAAATCAGTGAAGAAGAGTTTATCCTTCTTCATTGCATATTCCTTCTTGAATTTGCCTTTTAGAGAACAGATTATTTCATTATCCTGTCCAGAAGGAATCAAGTAATAATCTTTGCTTTCTATTTTAGTGATGATGCCTTTGATATCAATCTTAATTTTTTTTAAGAGGAACATAAAAAATATACGGTTCAATCTTCCATTTCAAATTAAACCGGGAATAAAAAGTTTTTTTTTGTTTGATTTGTAAATAAAAAAGGGAAGCCGAAAATCCAGCTTCCCTTTGGACAAGGGTAAAGGCGTTTTATGTTAAAACACCAGTGTTATTGAATAAATTTCAATTAAAATAGCAGTGGTTCTGTAATAATATAATTCAAATACAAAACCCATGTGGCGAAATATTAATCGCTTTCTAAATTACATTGCAATTAAAATGTTAAACCAATTAAAATTTGACTATTATTTATGATGGACTTATTGAAGTGATAAATGTATCTTATATTCACATCCATTCTTTCAGTAAACATATATTTAACACCTAATCCGATTCCCGAAGTGATTGATGAACCATCATCTAATGCAGGTGCTGTTTTCCGATATTCTTCTGGAACTTCATCAATCGTATCAAATGTTCCAGCAATACCATCATGAGTAGTTCCTTCAGTTACGGAACTTGAATAATTATAACCAACTTCAACAAGAGCAAATGGCGTTATTTTACTTTTCAGAAATATATATTCGGCACCGATGCTAATTGGGATAATAGTATATTTAACTCTATCAACAGCCAATAGTTGAGTATGATATTTTGCATAATTATCAAAACTAACAAATCTATAACTTTTTAATTCATACGAATTATCATCAAAAAGCGTTGAATACCCTATAGAAAATTTTGCATTAATATTTGATGTCATATTTGATTTAATTTCAAAAGTTATTGCAGCTCCAGCAGTTGGCAACGTATTAAAGTTTGTTCCGCCTAATACACCAAAATATATTTTTGAAAATATAGGTTCAGATTCATAGTCTTGAGCTAATAGAATGGGAGATAAGAGAAGCATCATAAAAACAGATAGCTTTTTCATATTAACCAAGGGTTTTTAATTATCAGAATATTACAGAAAAATTCAGTATTAAATTATTAACATTTATATCCTGAAAAGTTCTGGAAACATTCACACCATAATTATCACCAAAATCTTTCCACCAACCGTAAGCATAAGCTACATCAAGCCCGAACGTATTATCAATCAGTGTACCTACACCAACTGTTAAGTATTTTTTATCAAATTCTGATGGGTCGTCTGAATAGGGAGATTGGCGATACATAAATCCGGCACGTCCAAAAATTGGGAGATTCGGAATTTTTACTTCAGCTCCAAAATGATAATCCAAAGCTGTTGTGAAAAGATCATCAATTTCTTTTTGTCTCGCGGTTCTATAAGCATAATCGAATCCTTCGGTGAATTCCATTTGAGTGTAGTCCATTATTTTTATGTCGCCCGCAACAGTAATAATCGAAAATGTTCCGGAAGCACCAAATGAATACTCAAAGGGGGTTTTGATATCATATTGTATAGGATCATCAATAGCGGGATTCAGAGAATACCCATATCCGGTTCCAAAGTAACTATCGGCATTGACTAAATAATTTTCTTTTATTGTATAATAGCTTGGTAATTTAATGGAAGCACCGAATCTAAACTTATCCATCCAGTTGTATAGAACACCTATTTGTGAATCCCAACCGGAAAGATCCCAATCAATTATATCATTAAGATAAAATGTTTGAAAATCTCTTGTCGTTTGATCTGCAGGATCGAGAGGTAGATTTATTCCATAAATATCTTTTGTATCATCTTCCCAGTAGTCACTGTTGCTTTTGTATTTTCCGGAAAGGATATTGAATGTACCACCGATAAAAAATCCCTTTGCTACTTCAATCGACATAGCAAAAGACCATTTATCAAGATAACCTTCTCTTTTAATTCCTCCAGACTGATTAAGCAAACCATTTATTAACGTAGTATCTCTGATATATTCATTTGTAATAGGATTTCTTATTTCATAGGCTAATCCTAAATCATTTGTAATCGGGACTTGTTCATTATAATCACCGGTTAATGTTTGTATCATCGAATTATTACCGCTGTTGAAACCATCAAATTTCATTGTTCTGTTGAAATCCTTTGCACGATTATAACCAAATGCAAATACCCAGCTGCCCTGAATAACGGGTAAAGGATATACCAAACCGAATTGGTTTAAGTTGACCGAACTTTTACTTGCATTTGTCGTTGTATTAAAGAAGGATGTGTTGTTATTAAATGAGTTAAAATTCATACCTCCGTAGAGTTCAACTTTATTTACCAGTCCGATTCCTGCAGGATTGAAAAGTAAACCAGAGATATCGTTGCTTAAAGACGTAAAACTATTACCCATCGATAAAGCCCGTGCACCGGTGTATAATCCTGGCTCACTTAGTAAAAGAGCATCATTGTAGTTTTGTGAATAGTTAGATTGACAACTTAAAATAAACAAAAATATTGCATTAATAATTATTAACTTTGTCATTGTCATTTCCTGCCGTCATAATTTCTGTCACTTGTATTCCGGGTAGAAGAATGGTTACGTTTTGTTGAGGAATTCTCTATTGTTCCCGAAGAGTTATCTGAATTCACGATATAAACAACGTTGTCTCCACTAAATATCATTATCAGATTATCATCATTATTAGAAATATTTGAAAGCCTATAAACAATTTCTGTAATGAGATTTTCAAAAAATCCTGATTCTTCTTCTTCTAAGGAATCTGCATAAGCTAATTCGTAACTACTATCGATTTCTACATCATAATTTTCTTCACTAAAGTAGTCTTTGGATTTGTCCTCATTTGAATGATTAGCTTCTATTAATTCATCAGGTTTTTCCTGTAAGGAACTAACGGTATAACAACCGCTAAAGAGGAATATTGTAACGAAGAGAAGAATAGTCAATACCAACTTCATCGGCGACCTCCATCATTCCTATCCGGTGTACGATCTTGTTCTGGATTTCTTTCACTGTTTCCTCTTTCACCATGACCACGCAGAGGATCTCTAACCTGGTCACCAGAACCTCCTCCACGATTGGGATTCTCCGGATGTCGTATTATTGGTTTCGGCTCCGGGATTTTTACTGGCGGACTTGGTACATAAGGCGGACGAATAATTGGTGAAACCGGTGGAGATATTGGTGGAGGCGGTGGTATTGGTACAGGAACAGGATAGTAAACTATTACTTCTTGCTCCTCATAACACTCCTCCGAAGTTTGTAATATAGTATAGCAACCACTTAATCCGATCAGCAAAAACAAAAAGACTAAAGAAATTATTAACCTTTTCATTTTATTTATCTCCTTCTTCCTCCACTATTTCCACCTGACCTGCTCGGTGATGAGTTGGTTCTAGGTGGTGTGCTATTCCTTGGAGGATTATAACTCCTCGGAGGATTATTGTTTGTCCTGGGGGGAGAAGAGGTCCTAGGTGGATTGTTGTTCCTCTTTGGAGGAGAATAACTTTTTGATGTAGTGTTTGAATTCCTCTTCGGCTGAGAATAAGTTTTAGGTGAATTATTCTTACCTGAATTACGATTGTTGTTAGGTTTATAGTTCGTATTTGGTTTAGTTGTGTTGCTTCTTTTTCCTACATTATTATTTGAATTGTTTCTGTTATTATTGTAAGACCTGGTATTAGTCGTATTATTTCTAACACCCAACTGCTTTACAACATCATTTGTCGGGTTCTTTCTGACATAATTACTAGTAGAAGCATCTGTACTGAGTCCTAGTTGTTTCTTGTTCCGCGTACTGCTTGAATTATTTCTATTGATATTATTATCTGTGGAAGTAAGCAATCCTGGATTTCTTGAAACATTAACATCATTTCGGTTAGAGTTACCATTTCCGGTTACTTTATTCAGTGTTGCAAGATCCCTGGTGAGGTCTCTGTTTTTATTACTGGGTTCCATTGTTCGATTAGTTACGCTATTATTTCTTGTACGCAAATCTCTTCCGCTGCTAAGATCATCCCTTCCTCTATCAAACGTGCCACCCGCGACAGAGTTTAATGGGTCCCTGGTTCGATCACCATAATTACGACCACCTGAATTATTCCTTAAACGGCCAACGTAATTGTTCCTTGTTTTGTATCCATAATGATTATAATAATTACCGTAATAGTAATTGGGATAATAATAGTAAGGGTTGTAGTAACAATATGAAGGATAATAGTTCCAATACCATGGATCATACCAACCATAACCGCACCAACCTCCATAATTAGGCCAATAACATGAGTAATAGGACCAATAAGGGTAATATCCCCAATAAGCCCATCCCCAGCCAATCGCAATTCCAAATGTTATTGACGGATAATAATCGATATAGTAGCTGTGGTATGGGTAACCGTAATAGTAATTGTTGATTACTGTTGTTTCATCATTGACTTCTTGTGTGTCAGTTTCCGCATAATAACCAGACTCAGTAGTAGTTTCATCATCGGCATAATAATTTGTTGTTCCTGCCTGCTGGTTTACATTTGGCAATGTGCTAGAATCAGATGTAGCAACCTGTGTGTAGCAGCCTGTAAAGAAGGAACTAAAAGTGATTATAAATAAGACGATAAATATTTTATGTAAATTCATTTTAACCCTCGTTTTTTATATCTAATTGTAATTTAGTCAAATATTAAGCCGCCTTAAAGGCTTAAAATGAGTTCAAAAAAAGATTTTTTACTTACTTTATTTTTTGATTTGTATTGATTAGTAAACTGGTGTGTACAACTTAGAGGACAGTAAGAACTGTATTTGATTCTACTTTTAGAAGATATTTTTTATGTATTCAATTTTTAGAGATCTGTCAGCAGCGTTTTTTGTTGAGGTTTTATTACTTAGCAGATCTCTGAGATCGAAACCTAATGTGAATCCTGTACCTGGTGACCATCTTAATCCAGCATTGAGATAACCTTTTCCACTGCCAAAATTTGAATTATTATCATTAAGTGCAAAATCATATTCAACTAAAAGTGAAAAACTTGAACCCAATGTTTTCTCCACACCAGCTCTTACGTCGACAAAATTATCTCCATCTGTTCCTTCAAGGGAATAATTCACTGTTCCATGCAAGCTCATATATCCTAAAAAATCAAAATTTTTACTTACCGCTCCAAAAAAACCCGGAGATTTTATTGCATAACGTTTATCAGCATCATCATAAATTCCCTTTCCCTGCGAATCAAATCCAATAGCTATTGCAGGAAGCAAAGTTGTTTCATTAAATAATCTCGCTCTTATTGTTACTCCTGGAAGTTTATACCAATTAACGTTTCCTGAACCAATAAGATTAGAACCTCCGTAAGAAATTCCAATGCTAACATTATCATAGACACCTGCTTCGATTACTGCAATTAAAACGCCATAGGGTAATATTTCAGTAGTAAAACCAACGACACCTTTTTCTAATATTCCTGCAGTGGGCATATCAATCAGGTATCTATATTCATATTTAGCCTGATCACCGGCAGTCCCCTGAGAATAAATGGGAGCAGTTAAAAGTAAAAGTGAGAAGATATTGATGGCGAGTTTTTTCATAGTGTTTATTATTTGCTTGTAAAATTTAATCAGAAGACATAAAAATTAAAAATCATTACTTCTCAGAAACATTAATCACTTTCTCTTTTTCATTATCAATACTTACTTCAGATAGTGTCCATAGAAATTAAGACCTAAGTTCTTTCACTTGTTATTCAAGACTGTCAGTAATATATTTTTCGTTAAAATAATTAGGATTATGAAGAAATATTTAGCACTTATCTTTTTAGCTTTATTTGTTATTGGTTGTTCTGGTTCCGAAGTGTCGAAAAATAGTAATTTCCCTGAAGAAACAAATAAGAATCCTGAAATACTTAAGAATAAAGCAACTGATCATTTTATAAACGGATGTCTGGCAGAATCAAACGGAGACTATTCTTCTGCTATAACTGAATTTAATCAGGCACTTAGTTATGATACCAGCGCGGGTATCTGCTACGCACTGTCAAAAAATTACTTCACCATTCACAACCTTGCTAATGCATTAAAGTACTCGAAGCTTTCAATTAGACTAGATTCTTCCGAAGTTGAATACAGTTTATTATTAGCAGATATTTATATTCAAGCAAGTGAAATTGATTCTGCTGCCGCAGTTTTGGAAAATGTACTGACAAAAGACTCATCAAATGTCAGCGTATATTACAAGCTGGCAAGACTTTATGAGAATACCAGACCACTTGAAGCAATAAAAATCTATAATCAATTAACCAGGATTATCGGTTTGGATTGGAATGTTTTATTCCGTGTTGCTGAACTGTACGAAAAGCTTGGTTATAAAGAAAAAGCTGCTGAATCTATTCAGGGATTATTAGAAATTGATCCCAGTAATGTTGCCTTAAAAAAATTAGCAATAGATTTTTATGTTAGAAATGGTTATGATAATGAAGCGTTGAAGATGCTGGATGGAATTCTTGAATCAATGCCTGACGATATTGAAGCCAGGGAAAAGAAAGCTCAGATTTATCTGAGTGAGAATAAGTGGGAGGATGCATCAAAAGAGTTTAAACATATTATTGATGAGCCCAACGTTCCATTAGATGCCAAAATTAGTATTGGTGCTACTTATTTTAGTAAATCATTCTCCGATTCAACGGCTCTGCCTGTTGCCAAAGAATTGTTTGAATCAATTGATAAAGATACAACTTACTGGCAGGTGAAGCTTTATCTTGCCGCTATTGCTCTCTCTGAAAAAAATGATTCCCTTGCGATTGAGAACTTTAAGTATGTTACTGAAAATGCCAGTTGGCATGTTGAATCTTGGATACAACTTGGAGGTTTGTATTTCGATAATCGCAAATACGAAGAAGCTGAAAAGATGATGAAAGAAGCAATAGAACTTTTTCCAAATGAATTTGCTATAAATCTTATACTCGGTTTATCGCTCGCACAACAAAACAAAACTGCTGAGTCTATTAATTATCTAAAGACAGCAGTTGAACTAAAACCTTCAGATGTAAATGCTTTATCTGCTTATGGATTTGCTTTAGGTCAATTAAATAAGAACGAAGAAGCAGCTGAATATATCAGTCGTGCTCTGGTTTTAGATCCTGAGAATGTTAATCTTTTAGGTCAGCTTGGATTGATTTATAATAACCTTAAACAAATGACAGAGAGTGACAGTCTTTACGAGCTGGCACTCCAATTCGATCCTCAAAATGCGCTCATCAATAACAATTATGCATATTCGCTTTCAGAAAGAGACCTGCAGCTTGACCGTGCTTTGGAAATGATAAAAATTGCTATTGAAGCTGACTCTTCCAACTCTTCTTACCTTGATACTTATGGTTGGATATTCTTTAAGATTGGCGAATACGACGAAGCATTTTATTACATCAAAAAAGCAATAGATATTGATGGTACTGATAACGCTGTGCTGCTGGAGCATCTGGGAGATGTTTTATATAAGCAGGGTAAAAAAGAGGAAGCAATTGAATACTGGAAAAAAGCACTTGATCTTGATTCAACTAATGAGTCTTTAAAGAATAAAGTTGCAACAGGCGCAATTTGAAACTTGTTGATAAATTTTTAATTGCCGTATTACTCTTATTTTTTGTGCTAGACGGATGCGTTCCTTCAAAACCTACTGAAGAAGCGGAAATATTATCATCTGAAAGATTAATCAATAAACTTGAAGCCAACAGAAGAAAGATTAAAAATTTTGAAGGTGTTGGTACATTTGAAATTCAATCAGAGCAATTCAATGATGGTGCAAGCTTTCAGGTAGTTATGCAAAAACCAGATTCCATCTATTTTTCTGTTCTTGGCCCATTTGGCATCGAGCTGGCTCAGGCATTGGTTACTAAGGAAAATTATGTTTTCTACGATGTTTTGCATAATACAGCTTACCGCGGTAATGTAAATGATGATATTTTACAGAACATATTCAAGATAAATCTATCATTCTCAGAGCTTCTTGACGCCTTTGTTGGATCTGTCAATTTAACTTCGAATCTGTACAAAGAGCCAAGCAATTACTCCATAGAAGGGGAGAAGTACGTTTTAACTTATTTGGACGAAGAACGCCAGTTGACTTGGGTCTACAGGGTTGATATACGTGAACTTGGTATTACAAACTTCACTCTTAAATCTGACGATGACAAAATAAATATTGAAGGTAATTATTCTGATTTTGAACTGATAGAGAATGTAGCATTTCCCTTCAAGATTGAAGTAATGAACAAAGTAAAAAACCAAAAGATTAAAATAAATTATAAAGATATCTCCACTAATGATAAAGGTCTTAGAGTAAAATTTGAATTACCGGATGATGCCAAAATTATAGAATGGTAGTTGGAACTAAATATTTAATACTTTTTTTTGTTTTCGTAATTAATTGCTTTCCGCAAACAGGGGATATCCAACAAAAAGAATCAGAACTTGCCTCTATAAAAACAGATATAGAAAATCTCGAACAGGATTTAGCTTCCAAGTCAACTAACGAGAGAAAGTCATTTGAATCAATTGAAAATTTGAACAAGCAAAATTATCTTATAAACAAAATCCTTGGTGAACTTCGCATTGAAATCAAAGATAAAGAAAATGAGATAGTACAAATCGAAAAGAAAATTACTGTGATTGAATCTGAGATTACTAGTTTAAAGGATAACTATGCAAAATATGTAACCGCAGTTTATAAAAAGGGACGTTACAACGAGCTTGAAAGCCTTATCGACTCTGAATCGCTTCAACAGGCACTGATGCGCACATACTATCTGCAGGTTTTTTCACAGCAAAGAGAAAAAGATTTAATCAAGTTGAATGATAAAAAAAGTGAATTAGCGGGGACAAAATTACTTCTTGATAAGGAGAAGAATGAAAAGCTCGTACTTGCTAAATCAAAAGATGATGGGAAAAAAATATTGACAGCAAAGCTGAATGAAAAAAAGAGGATTCTCAAATCTATTAAAAAGAACAAAACTGAATTACAGAAACTAATCAGTGCCAAAAAGGAAGCCCAGAAAAAAACAGAAAATCTGATTGCCAGGCTCATTGAAGAGGAGGAAAAAAGAAAAAAAGAACTTGAGCTAAAACAAAAAGAACTGATTGCTTCCTCCGAAAATTCCTCTGATCAGAAAAATAAAATAAAAACAGAAAATACTGAGTTTGATTACGATCTCAATACTTCAACTTTTTCTTCGTTTGCAGAGTTAAAAGGCAAAATGATCTGGCCATTATATAAAGGAAAAATTATTAGAAAGTTTGGCGAGAATAAAAATAAAACTCTTAATACTGTTACTTTGAATTATGGTGTTGATATAAAAGCTTATAAAGATAAAAACGTGCACTGTGTTGGTGAAGGTGTCGTTGCTGCACTTGATTGGCTACCGGGTTATGGAAATGTTGTAATTATTTCTCATAAAGATGGTTACAGAACAGTTTATAGTCATCTGTCAGAAATATTTGTTAAAGAGGGCGACAAAGTTAAATTCAATTTTGTTCTAGCCGTTGTTGATGAAGGTTTGGATGGTTATGTTTTACATTTTGAAATCTGGCAGGGAAGGGATAAACAAAATCCGGAACTTTGGCTTGGGAAAAAGTAATACTCATAATCTGAGCAATGCTTCTTGCTGGAGATAAAAAAGAAAATAAAACCGTATAAAACTTTAGTTAAAAACTTTACTTCACTTTCAGTTCTTCAATTAACAAATTATTTATTCCCGCTTATAACATTACCATATTTAGTTCGGGTTCTGGGTCCGGAAAAATACGGACTAGTGAATTTCGCTATGGCTTTTGCGGCATATTTTACTATCATAACAGATTATGGATTTAATCTTGCCGCCACTCAACAGATTTCTATTTACAGAAACGATTTTAAACGAATATCTGAAATATTTTCTTCAGTGTTTACACTTAAAATGTTTTTATTCGTTCTTTCTACCTTAATATTTTTTACAATCGTTTTAACAGTTCCTCTTTTTAAAGAATACTTGATTTTGTTTGAGGTTACATTCCTTGGTGTTTTAGGAACGGCGTTATTCCCACTCTGGTTTTATCAGGGGATTGAGAGAATGAATTACATTCTAATTATTACTGTTTCAGTCAGAGTGATAACAACAATATTGATATTTATTATCATTCAATCTGAAAATGATTTTGTTAAGTTTGCAGGATTAAATACTTTAAATCAGTTTGTAATTGGAATAATTGGTTTGTTGTTGGTATCAAAAAAGTTTAGGATAAAGTATAAATTCCCAAATAAATCTATACTCAGAGAACAATTAAGAAAAGGTTGGAATCTTTTTTTATCTACAGTTTGGATCAACTTTTATACGAACTCAAATGTATTTATACTTGGATTATTTGCACCTGCTAATATTGTTGGATATTTCGCCGCAGCAGATAAAGTTAGAATGGCATTCCAGGGAATACTTTCTCCAATGTCGCAAAGTGTTTTTCCCTATGTGAACAATTTATTAAGTGAATCCTACGATAGATTCATAAGTTTTAATAAAAAATTATTAAAAATTGCTTTAATTGCTGGTGCTATTATTTCAATAACAGTATTTCTCCTCGCGGAACCAATTGTGAACATAGTACTAGGGAAAGAGTATCAGACTTCGATTCCTGTATTAAGAATAATTGCATGGCTTCCAATGGTAATATTTATAAGTAACGTATTAGGTATTCAAACAATGCTTCCGTTAAATAAGAAAAAGAGTTTTTCCATTATTTTATTTTTTGCTGCAATGATAAATTTAACTTTGTCGTTTATTATTGTCCCAATGTACTTTGAAATAGGTACTTCAATCTCAGTTTTAATGACTGAAATATTTGTATCGCTTGCATTTTTTGTTTTTGTAAAGAAAAATAAAATTCAGATAGTATGAACTACGATTATCTTATAGTTGGTGCAGGTTTTGCGGGTTCTGTCATGGCAGAAAGATTGGCGTCACAACTCAACAAAAGAGTTTTGATAGTGGAAAAAAGAAATCACATAGCCGGTAATGCCTATGATGAATACGACGAACACGGCATTTTAATTCACCGTTATGGTCCACATATATTTCATACAAACAGTAAAAAAGTATTTGATTATTTATCTCAATTTACTGAATGGAGACCTTACGAACACAGAGTATTAGCAAGTTTAAATGGGGAGTTATATCCAATTCCTGTAAACCGGTTGACTATCAATAAGCTTTACAAACTGAACCTTAAAAACGAAAAAGAGGTAAGCGATTTTTATAATTTAGTTAAGGAAAAAAGAAATTCCGTTCTTAATTCTGAAGATATAATTGTTAACCAGGTTGGTTTTAATTTATTTGAAAAATTCTTTTTACATTATACAAAAAAGCAGTGGAACAAAGAACCAAAAGAACTGTCACCAACTGTTTGCGGAAGAATTCCTGTTAGAACAAATGATGATAGCAGGTATTTTACTGATAAATATCAGTTTATGCCGAAGAATGGTTATACTACAATGTTTAAAAAGATGTTATCTCATCCAAACATTGAAGTTGTCTTAGACACAGACTATAAAAGAATTATAAATGATATTAAATTTGACAAAATGATTTACACCGGTCCAATAGATTATTTCTTTGATTACAAATTTGGAAGACTGCCATACAGATCGATCAGGTTTGAGTATAAGAATTTCGAGCAAAATAAATATCAAGATTCTGCAGTTATAAATTATGTGGATAAGAAGGTTGATTTTTCCCGAGTAACGGAATACAAGTATTTAACAGGACAAGAATCAGCTTCAACATCATTATCATATGAATATTTTCAGGAAGATGGAGAACCTTATTATCCAATCCCTGCTAAACAAAATACAAAACTCGCAAAAAAATATTTTGAAATGTCGTCAAAATTAAATTCGGTACTTTTCTTAGGCAGGCTTGGGGAATACCAGTATTATAATATGGATCAAGTAGTTGCTAAAGTAATGATGATGATTAAGGCAACAAATGATTAAACTGCTCCTATCTGCATTCAGTGAATTTCCTAAGTCCGATGTGGGTGGAGCAAATAAGGTTATTTACCAGATTCTCCGTTATATAGACTACAGAAAATTTTCTCCTGCTTATTATTCCAGTCACGTACAAAAGGAATTTAAAAACTCCAACAGTTTGGAACAACAAATATCGTCATCATTAAAGTTGAAAAAGAAAGTAGGAAGTAATTTATTTAGAAAAAATAAATTTATTAGGGGTATACTAACAAGTTCATTTTACTTGAATAAATATTTGGTGAGAAATAATAAAGTCTATGAGTCATTAGAATATTTGAAAAACTTTGAAGTTCTTCACTCACATGATTTTCGGTCGCTATACTACTTAAGAAATTTTAATTTTAGGAAGAAAATATTAACTCTGCATTCCAAGGGTTCTTTCATTAATGATTTAAAATATTATGCAAAAAATATATCCACTAAATTATTGGATAAATATTTACAAATGGAAAATGAAAGTATGGATATTGCAGATATAATTACATTCCCAAGTAATGCTGCTAAAAATCTTTTTTGTAGCGAGAAGGATTTTTCATTAGATGAAGAGAAAGTTAAGATTGTTTATAATGGTGTCGATATGGATTTTATTCACTCTATTATTCCCGAGAAAAATTTTTTTGAAAAGTATTCAATACCATTAGGGGCTGATTTAATTTTGATTAACATTGCCGATCATATTCAAATAAAAAACATTGATATTGTTCTTAGAGTAGTTGAATATTTAAAGCGAATGCATAAAACCAGAGCTGTTTTAATTAACGCAGGAAATGGTCCGGAAACGAAGCATCTTAAATCTATGTGTAATAAATTGAACATTAACGAACAGGTCAAATTTTTGGGAAGATTGACATATTACGAAATTATCAAATTGCTTAAAGTTGGTGATTTATTAATAAGTACGGCAGACAATGTCATCTTTGATTTAATTATACTTGAGGCACTTGCCTCAGGACTTTGTGTCGTAGCCAGTAACAATGGAGGAAATAAGGAGGTGATTCAAGATAGTGTTAATGGATACCTAGTAAATGATTTTTCAATAGAAGAATTTGGCAAGACTATTTTGAATATTGATAAAGAAATTAAATCCAGAGCAATTGATAGTGCAAAGAAATTTGATGTAAAGAAAATGACTGCAGATTATCAAAATGTTTACGCAGAATAAATTATTCAATTATGTTTTTGGTAACAACGATTATGTGAATTGATAAATGCCTAAGAAAAAAATCTTATTTCTGTTCTACAGATCACCACTTAATTTTGAAACAAGCAATGATAAAAGACAATTTATTACCTATTCAGCACTAAAGGAAAAATATGAAGTAAAGATTTTGACTTTTGGTGAACTGGATGTGCATAATGATCAAGTGGATATTGTTGAATTTAAGCGGTCGAGTCTAAAAAAAATATTCAACTTTCTCATTAAATTACAGTCGCCACGATTGACTCACTATCAATCACAAAAGTTTTATGGTTTACTTATAAAAATTCTGAATTCCTTTCAACCGGATGTCATATATGTTGAACATCTACTAATGATGCAATATGTGGTTAAACTTAGAACAAATGCAAAAATAATTTTTTTTAATGATGAAAGTAATCTGTATGTAGAAGAAAATAACCTAAGAGGGAACTTCTATCAAAAAATTAGAAATATTGGATTAGCAAAGTTAGAGTTAGAAGCTTGCAAGAAGGCAGATTTTATACTTACAATTACTGAAGATGAAGAAATATTTCTTAAACAGAAAAAATTCAAGAATGTTTTTTCAGTTCCCTATGGCGTTGATCCCGATTTTTTTACTTTCAATTGGATAATGCCGAAAGAGAGAAGCATTTTGTTTCTAGGAGACTTTAGTCATTATCCCAATCGGCAAGCTGTAAGAATTCTGATTCAGAAAATTTATCCCGCGCTTCAGGGATTAGGAGTTAAACTGGAAATTATTGGAAGAAATATAAACCAGATTAAAAATCTAAAGAGTGAAGCAATTGAATTCTTTGAAAATGTTACAGATGTTCGTCCCTTTTATTACGATGCGTCGGTTTTAGTTGCACCAATTTTTTCAGGTGCAGGTATGCGTGTAAAAATTCTTGAAGCTGCACTTAGCGGTATACCACTCATAATTTCACCTGTTGCTAATCTTGGAATAAATTTGGTCGATAGTGAAGAAGCATTAATCTGTAAATCAGTAAAAGAGTTTCAAATGACACTTAAAAATTTCTTTAGTCCTAAATTTGAAAGTAAAATTGATATAATGAGAAAAAATGCTCAACAAAAGGTTGCTGAACAATTCAACGAATCTATTTTAAAGGAAAAAATTTTAGTACTTTTTAACACGATTGTTAATTAACATAAGCAACTTTGAAAAATAACATACTATACATTTCACCAAACTTCAATTATGCTTGCGGAGTAAGTAAACACGTTTTCACTTTACTCACTTCTGAAGAACTGAAAAAAGAATTTAACCTCCATTTTGTAACT
>Ga0307423_1000316_pt1:27500-32804 | contig 32804 bp, 19 predicted proteins | sample SalMarWE160310MG_FD_202154 | JGI IMG/M metagenome (GOLD analysis project Ga0307423, IMG submission 202154) | Salt marsh sediment microbial communities from the Plum Island Ecosystem LTER, Massachusetts, United States - WE1603-10 | ecosystem: Environmental > Aquatic > Marine >... | reverse complement strand
GCGGCTGCCAAGGGAGAATGCGGCCGCTGTCTCTGTGCTGGGGAAACGTCCCCAGGCCCCACTCTTCAGCGCCACCCGACTCGACGGGAGTGAGCGCTTCGAGCTGGCCTCGCTGCGCGGAAGGCCAGTGGTGTTGATGTTCTTCCTGCCCAGCTGCCCGCACTGCCACCGCGCGCTCCGCTTCTTCGAGGAGGCGCTGGCTGAAATCCCCGAGGCGAAGCGTCCGGTCCTGGTGGGGGTGCTGGCAATGAGCCGCACGCTCGGTGTCCGCGAGCAGCTCGAGCGGGATCAGCTCGATTTCTTCCCGGTCCTGCTCGACCCCGATGGCTCCATCCGCAGCGCCTATGGGATGCTGGCTGGGGTTCCGGTCACCTTCTTGATCGATGGCGACGGCTCCATTGCCTCGCGCACCGAGGGATGGCGCGCCGAGCGGGAGCCACCGCTGATGCGAATGCGCCTCGCCCAGCTGGCCGGGGAGCAGGTCCCCATGCTGCTTCACGCGACGGGCTACAGCGGCAACGAGTTCTGCAACGTCTGCCACGAACGAGAAAACGAAACCTGGCAGCTCACCAACCACGCCCATACCTTCGACACCCTGATCCGCCACGGCGCCGATCGCGACACCGACTGCCTGGGGTGTCACGTGGTCGGATGGGGGGAGCCCGGGGGCTTCTCGGTCGCGGCTCCTGCGGTCCATCTCGAGAACGTCGGATGCGAGACCTGCCACGGCCGCGGTGGCGGCCATCTGAGCGAGAAGCCCCCCGGGGCCCCCCCCGCGGAGCCCGATTACGAGGAGATCTGCCTGAGCTGTCACGATCAGAAACACTCGCTCGGGTTCGACTACGCGAGCTTCCTGCCCCTCGTCTCCCACCAGGCAAACCTCCAGCTGGCGGACCTCTCTCTGGAGGAGCGGCGCAGGATCCTCGAAGAACGACGCAGGCCTCGGCAGGACCTGCTGCCCACGTACGCGGCGTACACCGGCTCCCAGGCCTGCCAGGAGTGTCACGAGAAGGAGTTCGCAACCTGGTCACAGCAGCCCCACGCGGCGGCGGTCGCGAAGCTCGTGGCCCCCAGCGAGACGGAGAACGCCGAATGCTTGCGCTGCCACACCACGGCCTTCGGCAAGCCGGGTGGCTTTCCCGCCGATGGCAGGCCCGCTCTTCATCCCGACCTGGCCGTCGTCGGCTGCGAATCCTGCCATGGCCCCGGCAGCGTTCACAACGAGCCCGAGGGACCGAAGTTCGGAAATATCGTCGCACTGGGGGACAAGTGCGACTCCTGCGTGATCCTCCAGATCTGCGGATCCTGTCACGACGAGGCCAATGACCCCGGCTTCGAGTTCGAGCTACTGGACAAGATCGAGCTCCAGCGCCACGGTACGATCGAGGCGGGAACGGGCAAGCACCTGGACGGCCGAGCTGGGATCGAAGGGCGAGAATCGAGCTGATGCGAAACCCGACAGAGGAAGCGGCAGAGATCCTTGCGGCGGCCCGCGCCGCGCTGGGCGAGCTCGTCGAGGAGGGGGTCGATCGGATTCCGGCGACCGCGGAAGCGGCGAAGCCCGCAGTGGAGAGCCCGACGCTCGAGGCGGTTCGCGCCGAGCTCGGCGAATGCATCCGCTGCGGTCTCTGTGAGGGGCGAACCCAGATCGTCTTCGGAGACGGGAATCCGCACGCGGACCTGCTCTTCGTTGGAGAGGGGCCCGGAGAGCAGGAGGACCTGCGCGGACTGCCCTTCGTGGGCCGCGCCGGCGAGCTGCTGACCCGGATGATCGAGAAGGGACTCGGGATCCCGCGAAGCGAGGTCTACATCTGCAATATCGTCAAGTGCCGACCGCCGGGGAACAGAACTCCGCAGGCCAGGGAGGTGGCCGCCTGTCGCTCCTTCCTGGACGGACAGATCGATGCAGTTCAGCCCCGCGTCATCGTCACGCTGGGCAAGCCCGCCTCGAGTCTGCTGCTCGGTCGCGACATTGCGATCACCAGGGTGCGCGGGACCTGGCACGAGTACCGCGGGATTCCGGTGATGCCGACCTTCCACCCGGCCTTCGTGTTGCGCCAGTACACCGAGGAGAACCGGCGCCTGGTCTGGGAAGACCTGAAGGCGGCGCTGGAACGATCCCGACAGGAAGGTTAGGGGCGCTCCGGGACCTTCTCCGACTGCTGTCGGCGGAACTCGCCCAGCCTTCGGCGCACCTCCGGGTCCCCTCTCGCGATGATCGCGGCGGCGAGGAGCCCGGCGTTCTTGGCGCCCCCCTTGCCGATGCCGAGGGTGCCGACGGGAATGCCCCCGGGCATCTGGACGGTGGCAAGGAGAGCGTCGAGACCCTGCAGGGGAGAGCTCTCGATGGGTACCCCGAGAACCGGCAGCAGCGTATGGGCCGCGGTCACCCCGGCCAGGTGCGCCGCTCCTCCGGCACCACAGATGATGACCTCGACGCCGTTCTCCTCGGCCGTCTCCAGATAGCGGCTCAGGCGATCCGGCGTGCGATGAGCGGAGATGACGCGGACGTCGTGGGCAATTCCGAGGTCGTCGAGGACCTCTTCGGCGGGCTTCATCACCTTGTAGTCGCTGGCACTTCCCATCAGGATCGCGACAGTGGCGGGCACCTTTCGTCCCTCCTCGTGTCCAGGAGCAGAAGTGTACTGTCGTCCGGCGAAAATGGGATAGTCTTGCTGTCTGCGCTTGGGGTGCTCCGATGAAGGCCGTGGTCGCACGTGAGCAGGGGCAGCTCGCCGTCGAGGCCGTCCCCGACCCGACACCGGAGCCCGGCGAGCTCGTGCTCCGGGTCTCGGCCTGCGGGATCAGCGGAAGCGACCTCCGCGTGCACCGGATGGGGTTGGTACCGCCGGGAAGCATCATGGGCCACGAGTTCTGCGGCGAGGTGGTCGAGTCGAGACACGGCCACGAGGCGGGTGATCGCGTCTGCGCGCTGCCCTCGATCTCCTGCGCAAATTGTGACCGGTGCCGCAGTGGCCTCGGCGCCTATTGTCGGGACAAGAAGAACATCGGCTTCGGCGGGTCGGACGGAGCCTTTGCGGAGTACGTCACCGTCGCCCCGCATGAGACGGTCCGTCTTCCCGACGGAGTCGACTCGACCCTGGGTGCCCTGGTGGAGCCCCTGGCGGTGGGACTGCACGCGGTAAACGTGGGAAGGATCCGGCGCGGGGAGACCTGCCTGGTGATCGGCGCAGGCCCCGTCGGCCTGGCCATTGCCCTCTGGGCCCGCCACTTCGGCGCTGGCCGGGTGATCGTGTCGGAGATCACGCCGCCACGTCGCGCCCTGGCGGATCGGATGGGAGCCACGACGGTCCTCGACCCGGGAGCCCCTGGGCTGGACTCGAGGCTGGCCGAGCTCGCTCCGGAGGGGCCAGACGTGGTCTTCGAGGCAGTGGGAGAGCCCGGTATCATCGGGGAAGCCATCGGCCAGGCTCGCTTCCGGGGGCGGGTCGTCGTCGCCGGTCTTTTCTTCTCTGCGGACGCGATCCAGCCGCTGGCGGCCACCTTCAAGGAAGTCAGCATGAGCTTCGTCCGAGCCTACGAGAAGGACGACTTCCAGTACACGGTGGACATGATGGAACAGGAGCGGATCGAACCACGACCCATCGTCACCGACCGGATCGGCCTCGACGACGTGCCCCAGGCCTTCCAGGCGCTGGCCAAGCCCGATTCTCAGTGCAAGGTGATGGTCTACCCCGGCTGAGAGTCCGCGGCCGCGGCGACGCTACTTCAGCTTGGTTTCCTTGTAGGCGACGTGCTTGCGCACGACGGGGTCGTACTTCTTGAACTCGAGCTTGTGGGGCGTATTGGTCTTGTTCTTCGTCGTGGTATAGAAGTGACCAGTGCCGGCACTCGACTCCAACTTGATCTTCTCGCGCTTGCCCTTTTTCGCCATATCCGTCCGCCTCGAGAATCGAGCGCCGTCTAGCTGCGAGCCGTTTCGGGAACCGGGGTACCACTCTTCACGAACACGCGAACCCGCTTTCCGCCGCGCTCTTCTACGCGCACCCGGCTCGGCCGGTTGTCCTTGGGATCGACCAGCATCACGTTCGACGCGTCGATGAAGCCCTCCTGCTCGATGACGCCACCAGTGCGAGTCCCCTTGCGACCAGCCTTCAGATGTCGCTTCTGGATCCTCACCTTCTCCACGCGGAGCCTGCCCTTCTCGGGGTGCACGGCCAGCACTCGACCCTGTTTGCCCTTGTCAGTGCCGGAGATGACCTCGACCAGGTCTCCCTTGCGGATGTGAAGCACCATCGGATGGATTCCTCCAGGAGCGCGTATAGGTGCCTCGTCGGCGCCCTCAAGTCAAGTACCCCGCGGGGGATGGCGCGCCGGCCTGACAGTGGTGCGCAGCATCGGACATCGTCCGGGACTTCTCCAGCACTTTCTTTCCGAGCCAATCTCGCACCGTCGGTTTCGGAAGCAAATGGGTGTAACCACCATTGACCACGTCGACTTCGGCCCGATCCTCTCGCGGCTGGCAGCTCCGTTCATGCCCCAGCTCTCTTTCTGGTTCGACGAGAATTCCCACGGGGAGTGGGTGGGGCACCGGATGCCGCTCTTCAGCCGGGGCCCGACGGTCTTCGTGGTCCGCTCGGGCTTCTCACCCCACCTGCTCGGCGCCATCCAGTAGGCAAGTAAGCAGCAGCGGGCCGCAATTTCTCGTCACAAAGAGGGCCCCACCGGGTACTCTTATGATGATGCCGTTGCGCGCCCTGGCCCCGCTGATGATGGCGGTGATCGTCGCTGCCCTGCCCGCTCGCGGAGGAGACGAGAAGCTCTGGCTCGAGGTGCGGGCCCCGGAGTCAGGTACCGTCGTGACCGGACCCATCGGGGTGCTCGAGGTCGCAGGCTGGGCGGGTGCCAGCAGCGAAGAACGCCACGAGCTGATCATCGCCATCGACGTGTCCCGGAGTACCGGTCTGCCCTCGGGCGTCGACGTGAACGGCAACGGCAGAATCGGGCGCAGTCTGCGCTCGAGCCGGGATCCCCTCCGACAGCAGAATCCGCGGCGCAGATGCAGCGACCTCGGTGATACCGTTCTGGCGGCGGAGATCGCGGGAGCGCGCCACCTGGTCGAGCACCTCGACCCGAAGCGCACCCGGATCGGAATCGTGATCTTCTCGGGCGGGGCGCAGCTGGTCGCACCGCTGGAGAGCTCTCGCGAAGAGATCGGCGCCGCAATCGACAAAGTCGCCTCCGATGTGATTCCGTCCGGAGTGACGAACATCGCCGCCGCTCTGCGCACGGCGACCCGCGCCGTTCTCGACGGCGCGCCGCTCCCGGGCGCAGAGCCCCATC
>Ga0307423_1000316_pt1:0-17500 | contig 32804 bp, 19 predicted proteins | sample SalMarWE160310MG_FD_202154 | JGI IMG/M metagenome (GOLD analysis project Ga0307423, IMG submission 202154) | Salt marsh sediment microbial communities from the Plum Island Ecosystem LTER, Massachusetts, United States - WE1603-10 | ecosystem: Environmental > Aquatic > Marine > Intertidal... | reverse complement strand
CGCGCGGCGGATCGTCGCGGGGTCGGAATCACTCCGGATCCGGTACTCCTGGCCCAGGATTTCGACGGGAACCGTACGCTTGGTCACGGAATCGCTCTACTCGGACGAGGACGCGCCGAGTCGCGCATCCAGATGATCGATCTGGGCGATCAGATCATCGATGCGTTTGGCGGCGTCCTGACGGGTTTGGTTCATCTCCAGAATCTGATCGTCGAGAGACCGGATGCGGGAATCACGCCCCTCCAGGTCAGCGCGTAGCGAAGTGTTCTCGCTCTGCAGCACTCGATATTTCTCCACCAGGCTACGCACCAAGCGATCGAGTCGCTCGAAGTTCGTCTCCGTGCTCGTTTTCGATCTGGAGTCGGGAATGGCTTCACCCTCTGTCGCTGGGAAGATCCTACCGGTACCGACGGAAACGAGTCAAGGCTGTTGCCGATCCTTCCGCAAAATCGACCTGCCTTCGGCCGACCTCGACCCTCCGGGGGGCTCGAGAGAGGGCACTAGCTAGAGAACTTCGGCAATAGCGAATTCCCCATCAGGTACGCATCGATTCTCTGGGCGGTCTCGCGCCCGGCATCGATGGCGTTGACCACCAGCGACGCACCCATTGTGGTGTCGCCGGCAGCGAAGACGCCCTCTTCACTGGTCATGTAGTCGTCCACGACCACGTTGCCCTGCGGATCCAGATTCAACCCCAGGCTCTCGACGAGTCCGCTGTGGACCACGTGAAGGAATCCCATCGCGAGCAGCACCAGATCCACCGGCATGCTGAACTCGGTGCCGGGGATCTCCTGCATCTCCCAGCCTTCGGGCCCCCTGGTCCATTCGACCTCGACCCCGTGCAGCTGGCTCGCCCGAACGTTCTTGCCGGACAGCCTCTTGGTCAAAACGCCCCAGCGCCGCCGGCATCCCTCCTCGTGCGAGGTGGAGGTCCGCAAGATCTGGGGCCAGATCGGCCACGGAGTCGCCGGGTTGTACCCCTCGGGCGGCTTCGGCAGGATCTCCAGCTGGTGGACTTCCCTCGCCCCCTGTCGGAGTGAGGTGCCGACACAATCGCTGCCCGTGTCGCCACCGCCGATGACCACGACGCGATTTCCCTGGGCGGAGATCCGTGCGGTCACCGCCAGGGGCGGATCCCCGGCCACGATACGGTTCTGCTGCACCAGGAAATCCATGGCGTAGCGGACGTTGTCGAAGGCGGCGCCCAGGACGTTCAGGCCTCGCGGCTCGCCCGCCCCCATCGCCAGCAGAACCGCGTCGAAGTTCCTCCGCAGGTAACGCCCCGAGAGATCCTCCCCCACCACGACACCGGTCTCGAACTTCACCCCTTCCGCATCGAGCTGGCGGAGGCGGCGATCGATCACCCACTTCTCCAGCTTGAAGTCGGGGATCCCGTAGCGGAGCAGGCCTCCGATCCGATCCTCCTTCTCGAACACCACGACGTCGTGTCCGACCCGAGCCAGCTGCTGAGCCGCGGCCAGACCGGCGGGGCCCGACCCCACGATCGCCACCCGCCGGTTGCTCCGCAGCGCCGAGGGTCGGGGTTCCACCCAACCCTCTGCAAACGCGCGCTCGGCGATCTGGTACTCGATGTGCTTGATCAGAACGGGGGCGTCGTTGATGCTCAGTGTGCATGCTGGCTCACACGGTGCAGGACACACCCGGCCGGTGATCTCCGGGAAGTTGTTGGTGGAGTGAAGGTTCTCGCTTGCCTCGCGCCACTTGCCTCGATACACGAGATCGTTGAACTCGGGAATGCGGTTGTGCACCGGGCATCCGGTGTGGCAGAAGGGAATCCCACAGTCCATGCAGCGCGATGCCTGCCTTACCAGCGTCTCTTCCGGGTGCGGAACGTCGACTTCAGAGAAGTCCTCGACCCGCTCGGCTACCGGACGATGGGCGATCTCCTCGCGCTGATGCTCGAGGAATCCCTCCGGCTTAGCCATACACCTCCTCCGTAGCGGGCGTGAACGGGGCCCGTGCCTCCTCGCGGTCGCGCTGCCGCTCGAGCGCCTCGCGGTAATCGATCGGCATCACCTTCACGAACCTGCCCGCCATCTCGTCCCAGCTGTCGAGTATGCGCTGGGCCTGCTCGCTCCCCGTCCACCTCTGGTGACGCGAAATCAGGGTATGCAGCAGGGCCTCGTCTTCCTCCTGCCAGAGCGACTCCAGGTCCACCAGGTCCAGGTTGCAGAGGGTGTCGAACAGCTGGTGTTCGTCCAGCACGTAGGCGACGCCACCGCTCATTCCCGCCCCGAAGTTTCGGCCCGTCCTTCCCAGGACCACCACGGTGCCGCCGGTCATGTATTCGCAGCCGTGGTCCCCCAGGCCTTCGACCACCGCCACCGCCCCGCTGTTCCGCACCGCGAAGCGCTCACCGGCCACACCGTTGATGAAGGCTTCACCCGAGGTGGCACCGTAGAGCAGCGTATTGCCGACGATGATGTTCTCGTGGGCGGCGAAAGGTGCAGTGGGCGGGGTCTGGACCGCGATACGTCCGCCGGACAGCCCCTTGCCGACGTAGTCATTCGAATCGCCGATCAGCCGCAGTGTCACTCCCCTGGCCAGGAAGGCTCCGAAGCTCTGGCCCGCCGAGCCGGTCAGTGTCACGTCGATCGTCCCGTCCGGGAGACCCCGTATTCCATGACGTTTCACGATCCGGTTGCTCAGAATCGCACCAACGGCACGGTGAACGTTCTTGATCGTGCCCTCGTACTTCACGGGCTCACCGCTTTCGATCGCCGCCTGCGTCTTCTCCAGGATCTGCCAGTCCAGATGCGACTGAAGCGTTTCCGTCTGCGGTCGCACGCAGCGGATCGCCCGGCCGTCCGACGAATCCGGCTGCCAGAGCGCCGCCGACAAGTCGAGCCCGCGCGCCTTCCAGTGGTCGATGACCTTGCGGCTGTGCAGGAGATCCACGCGCCCCACCATGTCGTCGAACCTGCGGAAGCCCAGTTGCGCCATGATCTGGCGCACCTCTTCGGCCACGAACAGCAGGTAGCGCTCCAGATGCGCCGGGTCGCCGGCGAATTTCGCGCGCAGCTCGGGCTTCTGCGTGGCGACGCCGACTGGGCAGGTGCCCAGATGGCACTTCCGCATCATGATGCAGCCCTGCGTCACCAGAGCCGCCGTCCCGAAGCCGAATCGCTCCGCCCCCAGCAGCGCCCCGACCACGACGTCCCGCCCCGTCTTCAGCTGGCCGTCGACCTGGACCTGGATCCGGTCGCGCAAGCCGTTCAGGACCAGGGTCTGCTGGGTCTCGGCCAGGCCGATCTCCCAGGGGATCCCCGCGTGCTTGATCGACGAGAGCGGGCTGGCCCCGGTGCCGCCATCGTGACCGCTGATCAGCACCTCGTCGGCATTTGCCTTGGCGACGCCCGCGGCCACGGTGCCCACACCGACCTCGGCCACCAGCTTCACCGACACCTTCACGCCGGGGTTGCCACACTTGAGGTCGTAGATGAGCTGGGCCAGATCCTCGATCGAGTAGATGTCGTGATGCGGCGGGGGTGAGATCAGCGTGACGCCCGGCGTCGAGTGCCGGAGCCTGGCGATCTCCTCGGTCACCTTGTGACCGGGCAGCTGGCCGCCTTCCCCGGGCTTGGCCCCCTGCGCCATCTTGATCTGGAGCATCTTGGCAAAGGCCAGGTACTCGATGGTCACCCCGAAGCGGGCGCTTGCCACCTGCTTGATCGCCGAATTCTTCGAGTCCCCGTTGGGCAACGGCCGGTAGCGCACCGGGTCTTCGCCGCCTTCGCCGGTGTTGCTCATGGCGCCCAGCCGGTTCATGGCGATCGCCACCGACTCGTGCACCTCCTTGCTGATCGAACCATGCGACATGGCACCGGTGCAGAAGCGCTTGACGATCTCGCTCGCGGGCTCGACCTCCGCCAGCGGCACGGGTTCCGACGGCGCGAACTCGAACAGCCCTCGCAGAGTGCAAAGCTTGCGCGATTGATCATTGACGAGATTGGCATACTCCGCGTAGGCAGCGGGATCGTTGGCACGCACGGCGTGCTGCAGACCGGCGATGGTTCGCTGGTTCCACATGTGGCGCTCGCCGTCCAACCTGAGATGATACTCGCCGCCGAAATCCATCTCGATCGCCCCCGCCAGCGGCTGCCCGAATGCGCTTCCGTGACGGGTCAGTGCCTCGCGGGCGATGACTTCCAGATCGGCGCCCTCGATCCGGGAAGTCGTGCCTTCGAAGTAAGCATCGATCACACTGCGGTTCAAGCCAACGGCTTCGAACAACTGGGCCCCGCGATAGCTGCGCAGCGTCGAGATGCCCATCTTGGATATGGTCTTCAGGATGCCCTTCTTCACCGCCGTCACGTACTGGTCACAGAGCTGGACGGGGTCGGTCACGCCCGGAAACTCACCCCGCCCGTAGAGCGTGTGAATGGCCTCGAAGGCCAGATAGGGATTGACGCCGTTCGCCCCGTAGCCGCAGAGCAGACAGAAGTGCATCACCTCCCGCGGCTCGCCGCTCTCGACCACCAATCCCGCCTCGGTCCGCAGGCCGCGCTGCAGCAACCCATGGTGCAATGCGGCTGTCGCCAGCAGGCTGGGTATCGGGGCGCGCTGCGCGGAAACGTCACGATCACTGAGAATCAGCAGCGAGGCACCCCACTGGATCGCCGTCACCGCCGCCTCGATCATCGCATCGATCCCACGCCGAAGCGCTCCGCCGGGATCATCCGCGTCCGCGTCGAACAGCGCTTCCACCGTCGCCACCTGGAAATCGTCCCGCTTCACCGCGCGCAGGTGTTCGACGTCGTCGTTGGTCAGGATCGGATGCGGAAGCGTCAACTGGCGGCAGTGCTCGGGCGTCTCGTCCAGCAGGTTGCACCGCTTGCCCATGAACGTGACCAGCGACATCACCAGCCCCTCGCGCAGCGGATCGATGGGCGGGTTCGTGACCTGCGCGAACTGCTGTTTGAAGTAGGAGAACAACGGCTTGGGCCCGTCCGACAGGACGGCCAGCGGCGTATCCGTACCCATCGAGCCCACCGGCTCCTGGCCGTTGGAGGCCATCGGCACCAGGATCATCTGGAGCTCTTCGCGGGTGTAGCCAAAGGCCCGCAGCCGCTGGGAAATCGTTTCCGGGTCACTCTCCACCGCGCGCGAGGCACCGAACAGCCCGCGCAGCTCGATCTGGTTCCTCTCGAGCCAGCGGCGGTACGGCTTCTGGCGCGCGATCTTTCCCTTCACCTCGTTGTCGACGACGATCCGACCCTGCTCGGTGTCGACCAGGAACATCTTCCCGGGTTGCAGGCGGCCCTTGGACTGAATCCGCTCCACCGGAAAGTCGATGACTCCCGCCTCGCTGGCCAGCACCATCAACCCGTCGCTCGTGACGACGTACCGGGCCGGTCGGAGCCCGTTCCGGTCGAGGGTCCCCCCCACCAGTCGGCCATCGGTGAACACCATGGCAGCCGGTCCGTCCCAGGGCTCCATGATCGCCGCGTGGTACTCGTAGAAGGCCCGCTTGTCCGTGCTGATGTGGTAGCTCGGCCCGAACGCCTCCGGAATCAACATCATCATCGCGTGGGGCAGCGACCGGCCGGCCATCACCAGAAGCTCCAGGACGTTGTCGAAGCAGGCCGAATCGCTCGCCCCCGGCGTGATGATCGGGCGCAGATCGCTCAGATCCTCGCCGAGCAGCGGGCTGGACATATGAGGCTCGCGCCCTCGCATCCGGTTCTTGTTGCCGCTCAGCGTATTGATCTCACCGTTGTGCGCGCACATCCGGAACGGCTGGGCCATACGCCAGTTGGGGAAGGTGTTGGTGCTGTACCGCTGATGGACCAGCGCCAGCGCCGAGACGATCCGGCCGTCGGATAGATCCGGATAGTAGGCGAACAACTGCGGGGCCATGAACATCCCCTTGTACACCACGGTCCGGCATGACATCGAGTTCAGGTAGAAATCCTCCGCCTGCTCCCCGAAATGTTCCGCCACCAGCTTCTCCGCCCGCTTGCGGGCCAGGTAGAGCTGACGCTCCAGCGAGATGCCCTCCAGTCCAACCCCGTCGATGAAGACCTGCCGCACGGCCGGCTCGGCCTCCCGGGCCAGCTCCCCCAGGCAGGAGTTGTCGGTCGGCACGTCGCGCCAGCCCAGAACCTTCAGGCCGAGGTGATCGATCGCCCGGTTAAGAAGACCCTCACAGCGTCCGCGAAAACCCGCATCCCGCGGGCCGAACACCGTCGCGACCCCGTAGCGGTTCGGTTCCGGCAGCCGGATCCGCAGCCGTCTCACTTCCTCCTCGAAGAACTCGTGCGGAATCTGGAAGAGGATGCCCGCTCCGTCGCCGGTCGATTCGTCGCTGCCCGCGGCCCCCCGGTGCATGAGGTTGAGCAGCACCTCGTTGCCATACTCGATGATGGAGTGATCACGCCGGCCGGATATGTTGGCGACGGCCCCGATGCCGCACGCGTCGTGCTCCCATTGCGGATCGTACAACCCGCGCTTCTTCGGCATGCGCGTCCGACTCATGCACTCCTCACCAGGCCTGTCTCCGGGACCCCTACCGCTCAAAGTAGCAGATTACCTTCTGCTCCACGGCGTCTGCACTGAGCTTGGCGGGCCCTCCGTCCCCCATGGAGTTTCGCGGATCGATCACCTTCACTCCGTCCTGCCATTTCTCCGCCGAGGGGACCAGATCCATGAGGACGCTCGGCGACTCCTCGAAGAACTCCGAGCGGATGTAGTTGTCGCCCTGTTTCGGGAACAGCGCGAGGTAGAGCATGTCCATCTCGACGAGCTCGCTCAGAAAATGGGTGCCCAGCGAGACATCGGGAACCAGGTCCTCGCGCATCGCGACGATCTCGCAGAGCACCGAGACGCGGTTGATGTCCACGAATGAGACGGGTATCCCCAACGACGGTGAGCTCGTCCCCCAACGTCCCGGGCCGAGCAACATGATCGTTCCCGCTCCTCGCGACGCCGTCGCGCGATTGATGTCGCCGAGGAGCCTTGCGACTTCGTGGCGTTGCTGAATGGGGAGATGCCCGTAGACCTCCGGCACCACGTAGATGAACAGATCCACGTCGATCAGCCGGCTCCGGCCGATGACCGCACCACGCGCCTCGATGATCCGGGCTTCCTTTTCGATCTTCACGCTCGGGAGCGCTGCGGCCTCGGTGCCCTTCACCTGGAGCGTTCGGCATTGGAGGAGGTTGATCTTGTACTCTCCCGAGCCGAAGAAGTTGGCGGTGAACTCGATATCCACGGGTCGCGTGTAGGCGTTCTGGATGGCCGCGAGAATCTCCCGCATGTCCTCCACGAACTTCGTCTCGGCGAGCAGCCTGTCGAAGGTCAGCACCCAGGCGGCCGGGCTTCGACGCCGCCCCGCCTCGGAAGCGTCCCGCGAGGCGACCATTTCCAGCGGCAGCCCTGGATGCGCGGCCACCAGGTCGGTGAAGTGGCCCGAGACGAGCTGGTTTGCCTCGAGATCCAGATAATCGACGCGCTGCTGGGCGTGATCGCGGACCTCGTCGAAGTTCGCCTCGGGGCGCCGGTTGGGCGCGTTCAGGGCCACGATCCGGGTGTAGTCGTCGTCCGAGCGATCGACCGCGCGGGTCCCCAGACCGAAGACGAGTCGCACCACCCCGGCATCCGGGTCGATGTACTCGCTCCAGGCATACGGGTTGAACGAAAAACCGACTCCTGCCATGTCGGGAAGGAAATCCCTTCCGTGCATCTCGCCGGAGACCCGCATCACCAGCAGCGCCATCTGCTCGTCCCGGTCCAGCAGGCGCCGCTGCGCCCGGTATCGAAGCGCCTTCTCGCTCATGGCGCTGGCATAGATCGTCCGCACGGCGGCGAGGAAATCGTCCAGCCTCTTCTCGCGGGAGCCCTGGTTGGCGCAAAACACGCTCTCGTATTTTCCGGCGAACGAGTTGCCGAAGTTGTCCTCGAGAAGCGAGCTCGAGCGGACGATGATCGGCGATTGTCCGAAATAGTCGAGCATGTTCTCGATCTGCTTCAAGATGTAGCCGGGGAGCCGTCCGGTCAGGATGTTCTGCCGGGCCTGGTCTGCGCCGTCCAGAAACGTCTCCGGATTTCGCTGGTTCTGTCGCACCCACCAGACGCCGTTGCGAACCAGATAGGTGTAGAAGACGTCCGACCCGATGAAGAAGGAGTCGTGTGCCTCGAAGATCTCGGAAGGCCGTTCGCCCTGCTCCCTCAGAATGGCCCTGGCCAGCAGCATCCCCAGCGTCTTCCCGCCGATCAGTCCGGTTCCGATCATTCGCTTGCGGATCTTCACGATGTCTTCGAGCGTGAGGTAGCGCTCTACCAGCTCGAGCATCCCTTCCTCGCGCGATATCACCATGCGCAGCAGTCGATCCAGCAACGGCTTTCCCGCTTCCGTCTGGGTGTGGCCGCTCCGGATCGACTCGAGCAGCTCTTCCGCCTGAATGAAGGCCCTCTCCCAGGAGCCGATACTGATCTCCGAATCGAGCCCCCCGCCCCATTTTCCGGAGGTCAGGACATCGGAAACCGCGGCGCTGGAGGTGACCGGCTCGAAACCCTCCTCCTTCCAGACGTGAAGCATGTCCATGGTGGGTGAGTACCGATGCTGAACCTTGAGCGGACGGACATAGAGCGTCCCGTCATGGCGGTATACGTCCAGCAGCAGCTGCGTCGTCTCCGAGATCGCACCCGTCGCGTGCGAGGAGTGGCGGTTCCGGAGCAGGCCGAAGTAGGTGACGGTCTCGAGATCGTAGAGGTATGGACAGGTGAGCATGAAGAAGTTGCCGAGCATCTGGTCGGAGTACCAGTCGACGGCGAGGTCGGAGAGACAGTCGAAGAGGTAGAAGGTTCCCCTTCCCGCTTCATGGATCACGCGGTGAATTTCGGCAATGAAACTCTCGAAGCCGTCTTCTGGCCTGAGCTGGTGGATCTCGGCCCCGAAATCGTCCGGGAGAAGCGGCTGGTGCTTGGCGAACCTGAAGTAGATCAGCCGCCGCCCCGAGTTCTTCGCCGCCCTGCAGTACGGCGCGGCAAAGGCCAGGTAGTCCTCGATCGCGTCCACCTGCCAGACGATGTTGTCGCCGGGCAGAACGCCCTTCAGCAGGCCGTCCAACCCGCGCACGCCCGTCGTCATGCTGGGATCCGCTGATTGCATGCTGGTACTCCGACCCGAGAAAGGTCGCGCGCGGCCCGTGATCCGACGAGCGGATCACCGGCTCGGCATCGCTGAGAGCGCCACCCGCCGGGGCGCCGTTCTCCCGATCCGTGAGCGAACTCGGAGCTGGGGCTAGATGATGCCCAGGTCGAGCATCGCTCGCGCGACCTTCACGAATCCCGCGATGTTGGCACCCACGACGTAGTTGCCCGGCGAGCCGAACTCCTCCGCTGTTTCGTAGCAGGCCTGGTGGATGTTGCTCATGATCTCGTGCAGGCGGCGATCGGTGAACTCGAACGTCCAGGAATCGCGACTCGCGTTCTGCTGCATCTCGAGCGCCGAGGTCGCCACACCTCCGGCATTCGCGGCCTTGCCGGGACCGTAGGCGATCTTGGCATCGAGGAAGATCTTGATGCCCTCCGGGGTGGTCGGCATGTTGGCACCTTCTCCCACCGCCACACAGCCGTTCTCGACCAGGGTCTTCGCGTCCTTGCCCGAGAGCTCGTTCTCGGTCGCAGACGGCATGGCGACATTACAGGGAATGTCCCAGATGTTCCCCTTCTCGATGTACTTGGCGTTGGGCCTCTGCTCCAGGTACTCTTTGATCCTTCGCCTCTGCACCTCCTTCAAGAGCTTGACGATGCCGAGATCGATTCCCTCCTCGTCGTAGACGATGCCATTGGAATCGGAGCAGGCAACGACCTTACCGCCGAGCTGGTGGATCTTCTCGATCGTGTAGATCGCCACGTTGCCCGATCCGGAGACGACCGCGGTCTTCCCGTCGAACGAGTCTCCTCGGACCTTGAGCATCTCCTCGACGAAGTAGACGGTTCCGTAGCCGGTGGCTTCGGTGCGGACCGTCGAGCCGCCCCAGTCGAGGCCCTTCCCGGTGAGGACACCGGACTCGTAGCGGTTGGTGATGCGCTTGTACTGGCCGAAGAGGAAGCCTACTTCGCGGGTACCGACGCCGATGTCCCCGGCGGGAATGTCGGTGTACTCGCCGAGGTGGCGGTACAGCTCGGTCATGAAGCTCTGACAGAAGCGCATGATCTCGTCGTCGGACTTGCCCTTGGGATCGAAGTCCGAGCCGCCCTTGCCGCCGCCGATGGGCAGGCCCGTCAATGCGTTCTTGAAGATCTGCTCGAAGCCGAGGAACTTGATGATTCCGAGGTAGACCGACGGATGGAAGCGCAGGCCGCCCTTGTAGGGCCCGAGCGCGCTGTTGAACTCGACCCGAAATCCTCGGTTGATGTGGACCTCGCCGTGGTCGTCGATCCACGGCACCCGAAAGATGATCTGCCGCTCGGGCTCGCAGATCCTCCGGATGATCCTGTTTCGACCGAACTCCGGGTAGCGGGCCAGCACTGGCCCCAGGCACTCGAGGACTTCTTGAACGGCCTGGTGGAACTCGGCTTCGCCGGGATTTCGCGCGACGACTTCGTCATAGATCACCTGCAGGGTCAGGCGGGCATCGTTAGGCATGCTTGGTTCCTCGTCTCGTTGGGGCAGATCCAACCACCCGGTTGTGTGTGTCGCGCCCGCCGGTGGCGTGGGGCGGGCGCCGGGGGATCCTCCCGCCGGCGTTCTCGCAACGCGACGCTGGGGGTGCAAACGCTCGAACTCTGAATTGGCCGCGGCGCCTTCGCCCGCCGGCCTACCGGGACTGCCGCTCACCCCACCGTCGGCGCAGGACTCTCAGAACGGCACCAATGAGAGCTGCATCCACGGAAGTGCGCGATAGCCCTACATTTTTCGGAAAATCCAAGCTACGCGATCGCGATTTCGATGTCAAGCAAACGATCGCCGGAGGGCCGGGGCACCGCTGGATTAGCGAGAGGCAAGAATGGCGCGCATCCGCGCGGGATGGTTGGTGAAGATCCCGTCCACGCCGATATCGAGCAGCCGGCTCATCTCCTCCGGGTCGTCCACGGTGAAGACGTAGACCGCCAGTCCCCCCGCATGGGCCGACTCCACCAGCTCCCGATTCACCAGCGTCCGCTCTGGGTTGAGAGCCTCCGCCCCGATCTTCTGGGCGCGCTCGATTGCCCCCTTGGGAAATTTTGGAGAAACCAGGAGCGCGAGCCGGGCTCCCGGGGAGACCTCCCGGAGCGCCTCCAGCACCGGATCGAAGAAGGAGGAGAGGAGCGTCTCCTCGAGCAGCCCCCGGCGTGACACCTCCTCGACGGCAGCCGCCTCCATGCCGGGGTATTCACCGCGGCTGCCCCGCTTGAGCTCAAGGTTGAAGGGAATCCGCCCACCGAAGGCGTCGAGGACCTCCTCGAGCGTCGGAACCGCGGCGCCACCGCCGGCATCCAGGCGGCGAATCTCCGCGAGTGAAGCGTCGGCCACCTCTCCGCTCCCCCCCAGGCTCTCGAGGTCCTCGTCGTGGGTGATGACGATGGCTCCGTCCCGGGTGGTGTGGAGATCGATCTCGATCATGTCCGAGCCCTGCATCAGCGCGAGCTCGTAGGCGGGCAGCGTATTCTCGGGGAGCTCCCCCGAAGCGCCCCGATGGGCGATGACGAGGGGTCGGCTCACTCCCCTTCCCACCCCATGGAGCGTTCCACCGCCCGCTTCCATCCGGTGAGGAGGGCCTCGCGGCGATCCGCTTCCATTTCCGGCTCGAAGACGGTGGCACCCTTTCCCGCCACATCCTCCAGCTGGGCGCGATCCGACCAGTATCCGACGGCAAGCCCGGCCAGAGCGGCGGCGCCCAGCGCGGTGACCTCCAGCACCGGCGGTCGCCGGACCGGCACGCCGAGGAGGTCCGCCTGGAACTGCATCAGGAAGTCGTTCTTGCAGGCGCCACCGTCGACCCGTAGCTCACCCAGCTGAAGTCCGGAGTCTCGAGCCAGGCATTCGACCACGTCCCGGGTCTGGTAGCCGATCGACTCGAGGGTGGCGCGAATCAGATGCGCCCTCGTGGTTCCCCGGGTGATCCCGACGATGGTTCCGCGGGCGCGCTGGTCCCAGTGGGGTGCTCCCAATCCGACGAAGGCCGGCACCACGTAGACACCACCGGTATCGGGAACCGATTCGGCAGCCGCCTGGGTCTCGGCGGCGTCGGCGATCAGACCGAGCCCGTCGCGCAGCCACTGCACGGCGGCTCCGGCGACGAAGATGCTCCCCTCGAGGGCATACTCGACCCGTCCATCGATCCCCCAGGCGATGGTCGTCACCAGACCGGTCTCGGAGGCGACCGCTTCCTCGGCGGTGTTCATCAGCAGGAAGCAACCGGTCCCGTAGGTGTTCTTGGCGGCTCCGGCGGAGAAGCACCCCTGGCCGAAGAGAGCGGCCTGCTGGTCACCGGCAATCCCGGAGATCGGAATCTCTGCGCCCAGCCATTCGGGATCCACGCTGCCGAAGACACCACTGGTATCTTGGACCTCCGGAAGCATCTCCCTGGGAATGCGCAGCTCTCGGAGCAGCAGATCGTCCCAGTCGCACTGGTGGATGTTGTAGATCAGCGTCCGCGAGGCGTTCGAGAACTCGGTGGCATGGACACGCCCCCTGGTCAGCTTGTGGACCAGCCAGGAGTCGACGGTTCCGAAGGCGAGCTCGCCCCGTTCGGCCCGCTCCTGGGCGCCGGGGACCGCGTCGAGGATGAAACGGATCTTGGTCGCCGAGAAGTAGGCATCGATGATCAGACCGGTACGCGCGCGCACCTCGTCCTCGAGGCCCCGGCTGCGAAGCTCATCGCAGATGTCCGCGGTCTGCCTGGACTGCCAGACGATGGCGGCGTGGATGGGCTCTCCCGTAGCGCGATCCCAGACCAGGGCCGTCTCGCGCTGGTTGGTGATGCCGACCGCCGCGACGTCGCGAGCGCGGGCGCCGGCCTTCTCGAGCGCGCCTCGGGCGGCGCGGAGCTGGCTCTCCCAGATCTCGAGCGGATCGTGCTCGACCCACCCGGGCTTCGGAAAGTGCTGGGTGAACTCGTACTGGTCGGCGGCCGCGATCGCCCCGCTCCGATCGAAGAGGATCGCCCGGGACGACGTCGTCCCTTGATCCAGCGCCATCACGTACTTCGCCATCGGCTACCACCCCTCCTTGTTCCCCGGCTCGATTCGGGCTCGCCTCGCTGCGCGCACCCTTCGGGTCCGCGGCGCGGCTCAGTCGCCCTCTCCTTCCTGGCTCGCGAAAAGGGCGTCGACGAAATCGTCGGCGGAGAAATCCCGCAGGTCTTCGATCTTCTCGCCGACACCGACGTACCGGACGGGAATGCTGAACTCGTCGGCGAGACCGACGATCACGCCACCCTTTGCCGTTCCATCCAGCTTGGTGAGGACCAGCCCGCTCACGCCGGCGGCCTCGGTGAACAGGTGCGCCTGGGAGATCGCGTTCTGTCCGGTGTTGGCGTCGAGCACCAGCAGGGTCTCGTGAGGCGCGCCTGCGATTCCCTTCCCGATCACGCGGACGATCTTGGAGAGCTCCTCCATCAGCGGAGCCTTGGTCTGAAGGCGGCCGGCGGTATCGATGATGGCCACGTCGATCCCCCCCGACTCCGCGGCCTTCACCGTGTCGAAGGCCACCGATGCCGGATCCGCTCCAGATCGGCCGGTGATCACCTCGCAGCCGACCCGCTCGCCCCAGGTCTGGAGCTGCTCGACGGCGGCATCGCGAAAGGTGTCGCCGGCACCGAGGATCACCGAGCGACCCCTCTGCTGGTACTGCGCCGCCAGCTTCCCGATGGTCGTGGTCTTTCCGGACCCGTTGACGCCGAGCACGAGAATCACGTAGGGCTTGGCGAGCGTCCCTCCGGTTCCGTCCCGACCGGGCTCCACCTTGCGGAGCTTCTCCAGGATCTTCTCGCGCAGCAGCTCCCTGACCCTCGATGCGTCCTCGCCGGCGGCGTCGGTTCGCACGGCGCTGAGGAGACTCTCCGCTGTCCGCACCCCGAGATCCGCGGTGAACAGCAGCGCTTCGAGCTCGTCGAGGAGATCGGCATCGACCTTCCGCCCGCCGAGGACGGCCTCGAGGCGGCCGACCAGGGCTTCGCTGGTACGCGCCAGGCGATCGCGGAGCCGGACCGGCTTCGGAGGCGGCGGAAGGGGCGGAGCGACCGGCTCTGGCACTGGCTCGGCCGGCAGCTCCGCGGGTGGCTCCACCTCCACCTCGGAAACCACCGCGGGCTCCGCTGCAACGGCCGGCTCCTCCAGGGGAGGCTCCACCGCCACCTCGGGAGCGACCGCAGGCTCCGCAGCGATGGCCGGCTCTTCCTGGGGCGGCACCGGCGCAGGCGCGCGGAACAGCAGCAGGCGGACGAGAATTGCGAGGACGGCAATCCCCACGGCGGCAGCGGCGACCAGCTCGACGTTGGCCTCCGCCCAAACCAGAAGTGGAAGCAGGTACTCGACGAGAAGGACTTCGACCATGGACGGCCGAGGATAACAGCCACCCGCGCGGTGGGCCGCAGGCGAGCGAAACCCAGAGATGGGGTGAGAGATACAGGCTAGTGGAGCTCGACGGCCACCAGCTTGCTGACACCCTTCTCTTCCATGGTGACGCCGTAGAGGATGTCGGCGACCTCGATGGTCCGCTTGTTGTGGGTGATCAGCAGGAACTGGGAGTCCTCGGCCAGCTCCTTCACGATCTCGTTGAACCGACCGACGTTGGCGTCGTCCAAGGCGGCGTCCACCTCGTCCAGCAGGAAGAACGGTGAGGGCCGGACCTGGAAGACGGAGACCAGCAGAGCGATGGCGGTCATGGCCTTCTCTCCACCGGAGAGCAGGTTGACGCTCTGAAGTCGCTTGCCCGGCGGCTGGACCATGATCTCGATGCCCGCCTCGAGGACGTCGTCGGACTCGGTGAGAGAGAGGCTCGCCTTGCCCCCCCTGAAGAGCCGCGGGAACATCTCCTGGAACTTTCCGTTCACGGCGTCGAAGGTCTCCCGGAAACGCTTGCGGCTGGTGCGATTGATCCGAGAGATCGCATCTCGGAGCTGAGCGATGCTGGACTCCAGATCGCCCTTCTGCTCGGTCAGGAAGCGGAAACGCTCGCGGAGCTCCTCGTGCTCCTCGATGGCACCCAGGTTCACCTCACCTACCGCCTCCACCTGGTCGCGGACCCGGTCGAGGTGCACGCTCCGCTCCTCCCCCGGGAGGGCCAGGAGCCCGGCAATCTCCCGGGCCTCCCGCCGCGCATCGCGATTCTCCGCTTCGCCCGGGGGGACGCCCGGCAGGCCACCGGTCACCTCGTCCTCGTCCGCGCCCTGATCGATCAGCCAGATCGCGCTCGCGCCTGGCGCTTCGGCCTCCGCATCCGCATCCGCCACGGGGAGCGGCGGTTTCCAGGTCTCCAGGTCGACGTTCCACTTGTCGCGGACGCCGGTCAGCAGATGCTCGAGGCGCAGCTCCATCTCGCGAAGTCCGAGCTCCGCCTGCTGGGCCTCGTCGCGTTGGGACTCGAGCTCGATGCGCAGATCCCGGGCCGCGCTCTCCAGAGTGCGAACGGCGGCCGCCTGCTCCTCGTAGGCGTCGCGCTTTTCCTCATTGGTGAGCCGAACGGCCTCTTCCTCTCGGAGCTTGGTGCCGAGTGTCCTCTCGGTCTCCTCGATCGAAGCGGCCAGGGCCTCCCGGCGATTCTCGGCCCGACGGATCTCCTGCTCCCGCCGCGCGATCCATTCCCGGGTCTCCTCGAGGGCCGCGCGGGTACGATCCAGCGTCGCCTGCAGGCGATCGCGCGCCTCGACCCGCGCGCCGTGCTGGACGCGGCGTTCCGTCACGACCGCCTCCAGGCGCGAAAGCTCGCGTCCTGCAGAGCCGATTTGGAGGCCCAGCGCATCGAGCTCTCGCTGGCGGCGAACCCGCTCTTCCCGTGAGCTCGAGAGCACGGCCGCCAGGCGCTCTCGCTCGATGCCGAGCGACTCGACCTCGGAGAGGAACTGTGACCGCTCGGCCACCCGGCCCTCCTGGGCGACGCCGATCGCCTTGACCCGCTCTCGAGTGCGTTCCAGGTCCTTTTCGTGATTGGCCACGGCAAGGGCGGCGGTGTGGTGGCGGTTGCGCAGGTTGTCCAGCTCGTCGCTGGTCCGAGCCAGCGCCAGCTCGGCCTCGCGGTGCTCGCGCTCGCGCTCGGCGACCTCCGCCTCCAGCTCGGCGACCTCCGCCTCCAGCTCCCGAGCCTCGCGAACCCGCGAGAGAATCCCAGCCTGGGAGGCGTCGCCTCCGCCCCGCAGCACACCATCCGGCGTCAGCACGTCGCCAGCAGGGGTTGCGAAGGTGCACGGAAGGCGACCGGAGCCGTAGATCTTCACCACCTCACCCAGGCTGTCGACCAGATTCGCTCCCCCCAACAGGGCCCGAGCGATTCCCTCGTAGCCCTCTCGCGGCCGCACGCACTCCAGGAGCGGCCGGCCGAGGGGCACGAAGCTCTGGGAGATCTCCTCCTCCGGTGGCGGGAGCACGAAGACCCCGCGCCCTGCCCCCGCGCTCCTCAGGGCCTCCAGGGCCGAGAGCGCTCCCCCGGCCCGGTCTACCACGACCGCTTCGGCCCGCTCGGCGAGCACCGCCTCGACCGCCCGCTCGGCATGCTGCTCCACCTCGAGCGCGTCTCGGACCAGACCGCGGAGACCGTGAGCTCGCTTCGCCTCTTCGCCGAGGCTCAGCAGGTGCCGGGCTCCCTCGGCAAGGTCTTCCCGGCGAGCCAGGAGCTCCGTGAGGGAGGCCAGCCGCGCGCGCCGCGTCTCCCGCACCTCACGACGCACACCGAGCCTCTCCGCCGCGAGCCTCAGCTTCTCGGTGGTTTTCTCGTGGCGATCGAGCGCCTCGCGGAGCAGTCCCATCAGGCGGTCCCGTTCGGCCAGTAGATTCCGAAGCCCCTCCTCGAGCGCATCCTGCTCGCGATCGGCCTGGGCCGCTTCGTTCTGCTGGACCTCGAGCAGCTCGTCGGCACCGCGCAGGCGGCGGTCGATCTCCGCGCAACGATCCTCCAGCGCGGCGAGGCGATCCTCGGTGCGGGCGATGCGCGTCAGCACCTCCACCAGGGCCGCGCTCTGCGCTTCCCGCTCGCGATCGATCCCGCGCAGGGCCTCCCCGGCGACCTGGGCCTCGGATTCAGCGGCCGCCATGGATCGGGATTCGCCGGCGAGGGACTCCACCACCGCACGGAGCTCGTCTCCGTGACGCTGCACCTCCTCCTCTGAGTCGCTCAGCTTGGCGCGCAGACTTTCCAGCTCGCCTTCCCGGGCCAGCTTGGTCTCCTGGAGCGAGGCACGCTCCCGGCGTTCGTAGTCGATCTTGCTCTGCGCCTCCTTGATCTCGCCGCGCAGCTGGAAGAGCACCTCGCTGCCCTGGCTGAGGATGCGCTCCCGCTCGGCGAGATCGACGCGCCTGCTCTCCAGAGCGGAATCGCGCTGCGCGAGGCGGGTCT
>Ga0307423_1000315_pt1 | contig 32819 bp, 26 predicted proteins | sample SalMarWE160310MG_FD_202154 | JGI IMG/M metagenome (GOLD analysis project Ga0307423, IMG submission 202154) | Salt marsh sediment microbial communities from the Plum Island Ecosystem LTER, Massachusetts, United States - WE1603-10 | ecosystem: Environmental > Aquatic > Marine > Intertidal zone >... | reverse complement strand
GGACGTGCCCCACTGCTTCTGGTTCGTCCTCTCGCTGTACTTCTTCGTGGGTGTGCTGCAGCGCGGCCTCCTCTTCGACTACGTCGCCTTCGGTCTCAGTGCCGGCTGCGCCATCGGCACCAAGGAAGGAATCATCGGGGCCTACGTCCTCACTTGCGCCGCGATCTACGCAGCGCACCTCAGGCGGGAGCTTCGCGCCCGCGGCTCCGCCAGCCCGCGCAGCTGGCTCGTCGCGAGCCTCGATGGGAAACTCCTCGCCCTGGTGGGATCGCTGCTGCTCGTCTACGCCGTCGCCATCAACCCTGTCAACTGGCAGGGATTTCTCGAGCACTGGAAGCTCTGGCTTCCCTCTCAACCTCGGATGGCGGGCTTCCAGGCGGACTTCTTCGAGGGGTATCCCGACCTCCTCCTCAGGATCGCCGTCCACTTCCGAGACGCGATGGGCTGGCCGGCACTGGCTCTCTGCATCGCAGGGCTCCTCTACGCCTGCTGGAGTCGGCCCTGGAGCGCCGTCTTGCTCCTTCCGCTCCTCTCCTACCTCCTCTTCTCGATCCTGCCCGCCAAGTACGCCCGGCTGCGCTTCATTGTCCCCATGGTCCCGATTCTCGCCGTCTTCGGGGGCGCGATGGCGGCTCGCCTGCTGCGCGTTTCGCCGGCAGCGCGTCTGTTCACGGTGCCCCTCCTGGTCTTCGTCTTTGGCCACGCCTTCCTTCACTCACTGAACGGGGATCTCATGCTCGTCAACGACTCCCGCTATCTCGCCGAGCAGTGGCTGCGCGACAACGTGAAGGCGGAGGCGCGAATCGGCACCTTCAGCCCCGCGCAGAACCTGCCGCGCCTGGCCTGGCTGGGCCACTCCGTCGAGCGCATCCCCGAGGAGGAAATCGGTGAGGCGGCGCTCCGCGAGAGCAGCCCCGACTACCTGGTGCTCTCCTCGCTCTACTACCGGCGTTTCGATGGGGAGCGCCGCGAATGGCTGGAGAGCCTGATCGCGGGTCGCGAGGGCTATACCGAGCTTTGGAGGGGTCGGGGCCACTCGCCCCTGGAGCGCTGGATGGGCCACCGCTACGCGGAGGCCGACGTGAACCCGGAGATCATCATCCTCGGAAGGAACGCGCCCGACTGAGACGCGCCGGGCGCCGGAGTCATCCGGAAGAAGGCCCCGGGGATTGGCTCCCCGGGGCCTTCTTTCACGCGTCTCGATCCGACTCGGTCCGCTACGCGGTGGCCTTCCGATACATGGTCACCACGCAGGCGCCGCCGAGACCGATGTTGTGCGACATCGCGACCTTGGCGCCTTCGACCTGGCGCTTCTCGGCCAGACCTCGGAGCTGCCAGCACATCTCCGCACACTGTGCGAGACCCGTGGCACCCAGGGGATGGCCCTTGGAGATCAGACCGCCCGACGGGTTCACCACGATCTGGCCGCCGTAGGTATTCGCCTCGGAATCCACGAACTCACCGCCCTTGCCTTCCTCACAGAGACCCAGCGCCTCGTAGGACAGCATCTCGTTGGTAGCAAAGCAGTCGTGCAGCTCGATTACATCGACGTTCTCCGGTCCGAGGCCCGATTGCTCATACACCTTCTGACCTGCCATCTTCGATAGTGTGTAGCCACACAGCCCGGCAATGCTGTCGAAGGTGTCCTCGAAGTCGGTGGTCATCGTCATGCCGAGGATCTCGACGGCCTGGTCCTGCAGATTGTGCCTCTTCATGAAGTCTTCACTGCAGAGAATGGCGGCTCCGGCTCCGTCCGAGGTGGGGCAGCAGCACAGCTTGGTCAACGGGTCGTACACCATCGGAGCGTCCTTGATCTCCTGAAGCGTGTACTCGTCCTGGAACTGCGAGTAGGGGTTGTTGACCGAGTGCTTGTGGTTCTTGTAGCCGATCTTGGCGAACTGCTCGGCCGTGGTGCCGTACTTCTCCATGTGCTCGCGACCGGCGTTGCCGAAGAGTTGCGGCATCGGCGGCGCCTTCTGGAAGCCGCGCTTCTCGATCATCACCTTCATGTGCCTGTCCATGGCGAGCGTACGGTCGGTGTACTTCACGCCGAGCGACCCCTTCTCCATCTTCTCGAAGCCGAGCGCCATTCCACAGTCGATGATGCCGCCCTGGATGAACTGTTTGATCATGAAGGTCGCGGTCGACCCAGTCGCGCAATTGTTGTTGACGTTGTAGATAGGGATCCCCGTCATCCCGAGCTCGTAGACGGAGCGCTGCCCGTACGTCGAGTCCCCGTAGCAGTACCCCACGGCCGCCTGCTCGATGTCCTGGATCGTGAGCCCCGCGTCCTCGAATGCCTTGGTGCCGGCCTCCTTGACCATGCCCGGATAGTCCCAGTCCCTCGAAAACGGCTTCTCGAACTTGGTCATCCCGACACCGACGATGAATACTTTACGTGACACTTCGCGTCCTCCGCTGTAGGTGATCAGCCAGTACCTTCGGCCGGGCCAGACGGTACACCAACACCGCCTCCGGTGCCGCTCGCACCGGCCTTCGTGATCCCAGGTTTCGCGACGCCCGGCTACAGATCCTCGGGAAGGCGCACACCCGACACCTCCGAGTACTTCCTCAAGATCGTGCCCATGATCTCCGAGTTGAGCTCTCGGAGCTTCTTGATGGCGGGATTGGAGTGCAGCACGATCAGGTTGTCGAGCTCTTCGTCGTCGAAGATGTCGGAGAAGACGTCCTCGGTCAGCGCCACGGCATGGGCGAAATCTTCCTTGTACTCTCCCTTCATCTGGCGGAGATCGGCGGCGAACTGGGCCTTGCCCTCCTTCTCCGCCTTGGCGATCAGATAGGTGAGTGCGTAGTCGACAATCTCCTCGTAATGCCTATGGGCCTCCGACTCTTCCAGGAACTGTCTGACCTTCTCCCTGCTTCCCATTGCGCCCTTCCCTCGCCCAGAAATGCGATTCGTCGCCGCTCTCTTCGGAAGCGGTCCGGCCTCCGCGGTCGGCCTGCGCACCAGCATCGCCGCGAACGGCTCCGACCGCAAGCTGCTCGGGAGCGCCCCCGCCGCTGCTACACCCCCGGCCGATGTTATGCTCGGCGGCCGAACCACGGACCCGGGTGCCGCCTCGATCGGGGCGCCCGCGGGAGAAGGAGAAGGCGAATGCGGCTGAGGGAGCGGGTGGCGATCGTGACCGGGGGCGCAAGGGGGATCGGAGAGGGGATCGCGCGCTGTCTCGCGGAGGAAGGAGCACTCGTGGCCCTGCTCGACATCGACGGAGAGGAGGCCGTCCGCGCCGCTGGTGAGCTCGGTGCGCAACACCTGGGTATGGGCGCAGATGTCTCAGACGAGGGGAAGGCCGCCTCGGCCGTGGATCGGGTCGCAGAGCACTACCGTCGCCTCGATATCCTCGTCAACAATGCGGGCGGGGGAAACCGCCGGTCCGCCAGGGCGAACGGCGGTCCCTTTACACGGGTCCAGCAGGAAGGCTGGGACGAACAGATGGCCCTCAACCTTCGCACCACCTTCACCACCACCAAGGCTGCGATCCCGCACCTGGAGCGCTCGGGCAGCGCCTCGATCGTGAACATCTCCTCCGTCGCCGGCCTCGTCCCCTCGGTGGCGATGCCCGCCTATGCGGCCGCCAAGGCCGGGGCGATCTCGCTGACGCGGACGCTCGCCCTCGAGCTCGGCCCCCACGACGTGCGGGTGAACGCCATCTGCCCCGGCCTGCTCTACACGCGGGCATGGAAGGTCCTCGCCTCGAACATCCAGAAGAGCCTTCCGAAGTACGCGGACAAGGAGCCTTACCAGGTCTTCCTGGAGATCGTCAAGGGACAGACGCCCCTCGGCCGCGAGCAGACCCCAGAGGACGTCGGAAAGCTCACCGCCTTCCTCTGCAGCGACGATGCGCGGAACATCACCGGCCAGGTCATCGCTCTCGACGGTGGCATCACGCTGCGGGGTGGCAGCTGAGCGGAGACCTGAGGTTTTCCCAGCGGGCGCCCGGCTCTCTACACTCCCTCGCCTCCGTGCCTCGATCACTGCCGCGTCGATTGGCTATGGTCGCCGGATGGACGGAGCGCAAGGGGAGGACTCTGCGAACGCGGCAGGGGCGACGCCTTCGCTTCGCAACAGGGTCGGCGTGTGGCTCGGTCTGATTCTCTTCGCCGCGATCTGGCTCGGTCCCGAACTCGACCCCCAGCGGCCCGCAGTCGGCCACATGATGGCCATCGCCGTCCTGATGGCCACCTGGTGGGTCACGGAAGCCATCCCCATTCCTGCCACCGCCCTCCTTCCCATCGTCCTGTTTCCCCTGACCGGCATCATGAAAGGCGCGGAGGTGGCCCGCGAGTACATGAGCTGGCTCATCCTGCTCTTCCTGGGCGGCTTCCTGATTGCCATCGCCGTCGAGCGCTGGAACCTTCACAGGCGCATCGCCCTGCACATTCTGAGCATCATCGGAGGCCAGCCCCACCGCCTGGTGCTCGGATTCATGGTCGCCACCGCATTCCTGTCGATGTGGCTCTCGAACACCGCCACCAGCATGATGATGATGCCGATGGCCATTTCTCTCGTCGTGCTCTACCAAGACCTCAACCAGAAGCGCCTGAAATCCGGGCAGGCCGTGGACCCACGGGCGCAGAACTTCCCCCTGGTTCTGATGCTCGGGCTGGCCTACTCCGCCTCGATTGGCGGAGTGGCCACTCTGATCGGCACGCCACCCAACGGCGTCCTCGTCACCCAATTCGAGCAGATTTTTCCCAGGGCGCCCGCCATTTCCTTCGCTCAATGGATGGCCTTCGCCGCGCCATTCAGCTTCCTCTTCCTGATCGTCGCGTGGCTCCTCTTGAGCCGCGTCATCTACCCCTTGCCGGCCTCCAGCCCCTTCAGCGGCAAGGCGTTCATTCGTGAAGAACTCCAGGGCCTGGGCCCCATCACGCCCGAAGAAAGGAGGGTCGCACTCGTCTTCGCGGGCGTCGCACTGCTCTGGATGACCCGGAAGAGCATCGCCTTGGGCAGCAGCTTCACCCTGCCCGGCTGGTCGTCACTCTTCAGTGAAGAGTCCGGCATCGGCGCCCTGATCGACGACGGCACCGTCTCCATCGCCATGGCGCTCCTGCTGTTCCTGATTCCCGCCAGCAGGAAGAAGGGCGGCCGCCTGATGGACTGGCAGGCCACCAAGGCCGTACCCTGGGGCATTCTCCTGCTCTTCGGCGGTGGACTGGCTCTCGCCAAGGGCTTCGAGGTCTCCGGTCTCTCCGCCTGGATCGGGGGCGGGTTCGAGATCCTCGCCGGGGCGCCCGCCCCCGGCCTGGTCGCCTCCGTGGTCGCCATCGTCGCGGCCCTCACCGAGCTCACCTCCAACACCGCCACCGCCTCGATGAGCCTCCCCATCATGGCCTCCCTCGCCCGCGCCATCGAGGCCCACCCGCTTCTGCTGATGGTTCCCGCCGCCCTGGCGGCGTCGTGCGCATTCGTGCTCCCCGTCTCCACACCGCCGAACGCCATCGTCTACGGATCCGGCCGGGTGCCGATCGTCAAGATGATCAAGGCCGGGCTCATCATGGAAGTCATCGCGCTCGTCATGATCACCACTCTGGTCTTCACGCTCGGATCGGTCGTGTTCGACATGGGAGGTCCATTCCCCGAGTGGGCCGTCGCAGGTCCGTAAGAGGGAGCCAGACGGTGAGTCGCGCGCAAGGCCGAAGACCGGCGGATGCTAACGTCAGGATCCGGAAGGAAGCTCCCGATGTCCGATTCCCGCTCCCCTACGACAGCCACCCTTCTGCTCTGCTGCCGCGATCGAAAGGGCCTCGTCGCCGCGTTGGCCCAGCTCCTCTACGACCAGGGCGCCAACATTCTGGATGCCCAGCAGCACACCGATTCCCTCGAGGAGATGTTCTTCCAGCGGATCCACTTCGACCTGTCGGAGCTCGATATCCCGCGGGACCAGCTCGAGGCCCTCCTGGAGATCGAGTGCGGTCGCTACCAGATGCGCTGGCGGATCAGCTACTCCGACCGCCGTAAGCGCGTCGCGATCTTCGTCTCGAAATTCGAGCACTGCCTCTACGACCTGCTCCTGCGCCACCGGCTCGGTGAACTCCACTGCGAGATCCCGCTGGTCATCTCGAACCATCCCGATCTCGAATCCGTCGCGGAGAAGTTCGAGATTCCCTACCACCTCTACCCCATTACCAAGCAGACCAAGGCCGAGCAGGAGGGAAAGCAGATCGCGCTCCTCGAGGAGCAGGAGATCGACCTGCTGGTGCTGGCCCGCTACATGCAGATCCTGAGCAAGCGCTTCACGGAGCGCTTCCCCGAGCGGATCATCAACATCCACCACAGCACGCTTCCGGCCTTCGTCGGCGCGCGTCCCTACCAGCAGGCGCTCGACCGCGGCGTGAAGCTGGTAGGAGCCACCGCCCACTACGCCACCCGTGACCTCGACGAGGGCCCGATCATCGCCCAGGACGTCGTCCACTGCTCGCACGCGGACACGGTTCGGGATCTGATCCGCAAGGGGCGCGACGTCGAGAGGATGGTCCTGGCCCAGGCGGTGCGCTGGCACCTCGAGGACCGCATCCTGGTTCACGGCCGAAGAACCGTCGTCTTCTTCTAGGCTAGCTCTCCTCGACGACGCGAAGCAGATCCAGCGAAGTCACGACGCCGACGAGCACGCCCTGGTCGGTGACCAGAAGCCGGTGGACCTTCCGCTCACGCATGATGCTCGCACCCAGCGCGGCGCTGGAATCCCTTGGGACGGTGTACACTTCTTTGCTCATCAGGCTCTCCACGGGTGCATCCGACAGGTCCCGCGGCAGGTTGGCGAGATCCCGGTATTCGTTCACGTCGGTGAAGAAGCGGCCCGACTCTCCCTCTGTGGTCCGCTGGTCGGTCTGACGGACCAGGTCGCTCTGCGAAACGACACCGAGAATCCTCCCGGAGTCGTCGACGACGGGCGCCCCGCTGATCCCACGGGTAGCCAGGAGCTTGCTCACCTCGGCCACACTCATTCCCGGCCGAGCTGAGACGACCTCCGGATTCATCAACTCAGAGATGCTGCGGGCAGGCATGTCGGGCAGGGTATCACTCCGAGCCGCCTGGCCCGCCTTTCTCACCGGGCCAGGCGTCGCTCCCAAGAAGTTCGCCGCGGCGCCAGGACCTGTGAACCGGGGCTTCGCCACAGCTTCGCCCCCGCTCCACAGGAGCGCAGCGAAAGGCGCCGCGGGAAGCGCTGAAAAGGAGCCCGAGCAGGCGGATGTTTTGCGCCGGAAGGGGCTGCTTCGGCACTCGAATCGCAGCTTTTCCTGGACTGTGCGGAGGATTCGGCGAAGGTGTTGAAATGGCCTTGCGCAGCTTTTCGATTCTATGCTATATTTACTTTATTGAGACTCTGAATCGGTCCGCTTCGCGCGGGCCTTTCTTTTCGGGCTGACTTTCGCCTCAGTTTCGTCTTTCAGCAGCTTTCCCACGAGACGCCCGACCTCCTCGCCGATCAGCCGCTGCCCGAATTCGCTGGGGTGGAAATCATCGTGTTCCTGGTACAGCGGTCCCTCTTCTCTGCCGGCCCGCTCGAAGACCGCCTGCAGCGACGAGTGCACGGCCCCGAACTCCCCGGCCGTTCGCTCGAGGATCTCCTGGTACTGGGGGATGGTGGGGTGTCGCTCCACCAGCGAAGCCGAGTAGGGGGGAAGCAGCACGATGGCTTCGGCACCGGCGTCGAGGGTCTTCCGCAACATCTCCCGCATGTTCTCCTCGAACGCCCAGGGGGGAACCCGGGCCTGGTTCTCCTTGCTCCGGAACTGCCGGAGGAACTTCCGGTAGAAGATGTTCGAGACCAGCTCGATGGCCTCGACGGTGCGGATCTGGTGCCACCACGCAAAGCGACGGGCCATCCTCCTGGGGATGTCCGCATCCCTGTAGTACCGGCCCCGAGCGTGGTCGTTGTAGGCGCCCACGTAGAAGATCACGATGTCCGGGGCGTAGGGCAGCAGACGATCCAGCATGATGCGCGAGTGGTAGGAGCTGTAGCCCGGAATCGCTCCCACCAGGAAGTCGACATCGCGGTCCGGGAAGCGGGCACGGATGGATGCCACGGCAATCCGATAAAAAGTCGCCTCCTCAGGGGTTCCGACCCCGTAGACACTCGAGTCCCCGATGAAGAGCAGGCGCAGCGTGCCCGGGGGCTTCTCGCGGGGCGGCTCGGGCCCGCGGAGCCCGAGCGAATTGATGGTGCCCCACGACACCGTCCTCCCCGGCTCGTAGGTGAACCCCAGCTCGGGATCCTCGACCCAGAAATCCTCCTTGTTCACCCAGCAGGTATCGAAGCGCGGCAGATCCAGCAGATGCAGCAGCCCTTCGAAACCCGCCAGAACGACGAGCACCGGGACCACTCGAAACAGCACTGCCTTGACCACCTGCCCCCTCCCCTGCCGGCTGGCCGCCGATCCCTCGCCACCGCTCGCCGGCGAAACGAGCACCGTAGGAGCCTGACCCGAGATGGTCAAGGAAGGCCTGGCGCCGAGGCGCACCGCAAGCCCGAAGAAGACGACTGATCGGGGCATCGTGCCATGCACTTCGATCCCATCGAGAGAACACTGCGGATCGCCGTCACCGAGATCCTCGACGACTCGAAGGGATCCAGTGCCGCCTTCGCCATGCGCGGCGGAATGGAGCAGCTGTGGCTGGGACAGGCGCTCCATGCGCGGGTCCAGTCGGCGACCGGGGCCGCAGATCCCTCCTACCGAAGCGAAGTCTCTCTCCGCCTGAGCCTCCACCACGCGGGGTGGCGGGTTCTCCTCCATGGACGCGCCGACGGGATCCGTGAAGACGCGCAAGGCGGTCTCGTCGTCGAGGAGATCAAGTCGATGCGGCGGGGAGCGTCCATCGACGCCGGACGCGGCGCCATCCACCGTCTCCAGGCGGCCCTCTACGCCTGGATGCTTCAGCAAGAACGCGGTCTTCCGGTGACCGCCGAGCTGCTCTGGGTCGAGATCGGCAGCGCGCGCATCACCCGCGAGACGGTGCCCCTCGACTTTGCGGGTCTCGAGAGAACCCTTCGCAGCCGCATCGACGATTGCCTCGACCGCTTCGAAAGCGAGAGCAGAATGCGAGCCGAGCGGCGAGACGCAGCCGCCAGGATGCACTTCCCCCACCCCTCGCTGCGCCGCGGCCAGGAGAAGATCGTCCACGCGGTGGCAACGGCGTTGGAGCAGCGCGAGCACCTCCTGCTCCAGGCGAGCACCGGAATCGGGAAGACCGTCGCCACCCTCTTTCCGGCCCTGCGCTTCGCTCTCGCCAACGACGAGCGGGTCTACGTACTCACGCCAAAGAACCTCCAGCAGGAAATGGCGATGGCGGTCCTCGCGAGCCTGGATCCGGGCGAGATCGCGCTGGCTGTTCGCCTGCAGGCGAAGGCCAGCATGTGTGCGAACCAGACGATGATCTGTCATGAAGAGTACTGTCGGTTCGCCCGCGACTTCTGGCGCAAGACATGGGAGGGAGGAATCCTTCGGCGCCTGCTGGAGAGCCGCTCCGTCGTGAATCCGGAGACTCTCCTCCGAATCGCCGTCCCCGCGGAGGTCTGCCCGTTCGAGCTGGGGCTCACCGCCGCCCGGGAGGCCATCGTCACCGTCTGCGACTACAACTACGCCTTCGATCCGATCGTCTCGCTTCCGGAGTTCTCACCCGCCGCCGACCTGTCCGGCACGATCCTCGTCGTCGACGAGATCCACAACCTGGTGGACAGAGCCCGGCAGAGCTTCAGCGCGTCCCTCGACGGCGAGACCATCGCCCGGGCCCAGCGGGTCGCCACGCTGGGCGGGGCCCCGATTCATCGCGAAGTCGAGGCGCTCTGCGGAGACCTCCGCAACACCCTCGACGAGACCCTCGAGGAGGCTGCCCCGGGCGCGAGACAGCAGAGCTGGAGCCTCGAGCACGCCGTTCCCGCGGAGCGACTCCTCGCCGCTCGCCCCCGCTTCGACGCCGCGTTCGCCGACTATCTCGAATACCGGATCGACACCCGCTCGATGGAGCCGAACGACGCATTTCTCAGCCTCTACTTCACGCTGCTCCGCTTTCTGGACGTTCTTTCCGATGCTGGAAACCGCTTCGCTCACCTGGCCGAGCGATGCGGAGGGATCGGGCGGCTTCGGCTCCTGTGCAAGGATCCCGGCCAGCGGCTCGGCGCGGTTCTCAACCGCTGTCACTCCGTCATCGGGCTCTCGGCCACACTGACCCCCACGGAGTTCCACCGAGATCTGCTCGGCCTGGATGGCGAGCGCAGTGCCGCGGTCACGATCCCGAGCCCCTTCCCCCCGGAGCACCAGTGCATCGTGATCGACACTTCCGTCACCACGCTCTGGCGACACCGGACCCGGGAGGCTCCGCGCATTGCCCGGCGAATCGCCGCGTTCTCCGATCAGGTACCGGGCCATTGCCTCGCGCTCTTTCCCAGCCACGCCTTTCTCTGCCGGGTCGCCGAGCAGCTCCCCACCACCGGGAAGACCCTGCTTCGCCAGGGTAGAGAAGACGGCGGACGGGAACGCGAGGCGATCCTACGGGAGCTCCGCGATCCGCGTACAAGGCCCGCGCTGCTCCTTGCGGTGGCGGGCGGAGTGTTCGCGGAGGGGATCGACTACCCCGGCGGGAGCTTGCGCGGTGTCGCGGTGGTAGGGCCGTGTATTCCAGCGCCGGACCTGGAGCGTCAGCTGCTGGAGAGCGAGTACGCCGAACGCTTCGACCGCGGATTCGACTACGCCTATGCGATTCCCGGGATGACCCGCGTCGCGCAGGCGGCCGGCCGGCTGATCCGATCGGAGCGGGACACCGGCGTCATCGCACTGCTCGGCCGACGGCTGCTTCGCGAGCCCTACCGGAGCCTGCTACCGGAGACGTGGCTGCGAGGCCGCCCTCCCGAGGAGCTGGTGGGTGACCCGGCGGTGGTGGCAAGGAGCTTCTTCTCCAGTCTTTCCTACGACTCGTAGACTGCCACCTGGTTGCGACCCGCTTCCTTGGCGCGATACAGGGCCGCATCCGCGGCCGCGACGAGCTTGCCCCAGTCCTTGAATGTGGGCACGTAGCTGGCCACTCCGATGCTCACCGTCGTCTCGATCGACCTGCCATCCTCGAGATCGACGGCCGTCTCCTCGACGTCCGCGCGCCATCGTTCCGCGAAGACCACTCCGCCCTCCGTATCGACATGAGAGAGCATCACCATGAACTCCTCGCCGCCATAGCGGCCCCCGACATCGCTCCCTCTCAATCGGCGTAGCAGGCGCTTTGCCAACACGCTCAGCACCTCGTCTCCGGCGAGGTGACCGTAGCGGTCGTTGACCCTCTTGAAGCGATCCAGATCCGCCATCAGGATGGTCAAACCGGTCCCGTAGCGACTTGCCCGCTGAAACTCCACGGAGAGTATCTCCGTCAGGAAGCGACGGTTGCGGAGACCGGTCAGGGGATCGGTGGTGGAGAGCTTCTCGAGCAGCCTGTTCTTCTCGATCAGCTCCCTCTGGAGCCGCTGGAGCTTGAGATGCAGCTCGATGCGCGCGATCAGATCCACGGAGTGGAAGGGCTTGATGATGGCGTCGCAGGCTCCATCGCGGAGCAGCTGCGCCGTGCGCTCGGAGTTCTTGACCGAGGTGAGAACCAGGAACGGGATCTGACGCCCGTGGGCGGAATGCGACATCCGCAGGAGCTTCTCGCCATCCAGGCCGGGGAGCTCCAGGTCGCAGAGCACCAGATCGACCGGCTCCGAGAGCAGCAGCTTGAGTCCGCGCAGGCCGTCACCGGCCTCCAGAATATGCTCGAAGAGACCCGATTGGCGCAGGAGGGCGCGCAACTCGGCGCGCTGGCTCGCCGAGTCCTCGATGATCAGGATCCTGGCCATTGGGGACCTTATCGGGCGGCCGCTGAAGCTTCTCAAGAGCTCATGGGTACGGCCGGGCCCTGCAGCCGCAAAGCTGCACACTGAAGCAGGGTGGCTGCAGAAAGGGGGCTCTAGGAGCCGTCAGTGGCCGATCGCCCTGGCATGCGGTTTGCTCCACGCAGGGCAAGAGTGGCCCTCGGCCGCGGCGATCCCTCTGGAGGTAGACCCACCATGCGGAGCGGGCTTCTGGCGATGCTGTTCGGCGCGTGGCTGGCACCGGCGGCCGCCGTGGCTTTCGAGGAGGCAATCCCGGTGGAGCCGGGCGGCAGCCTGACGGTCGACGTGGATCTCGGCGAGGGCCTCCGCCCCGACCCCGGTTTCCTCGAGCTCACCTCTCACGACGTGGACGAAATCCGCGTCGCGGGCGATGCGGATGGCTGGGCCTCCTGGGCGGTCCGCTTCACCCTGGACGCCGGGGGCCCAGCGATTCGCCTGGACGTTCGCGTCGAGGGGGCCACCTCCTGGATGTTCGGCGGGCCGCGGGTTCGGGTCCGCGTCTGGGTCCCCCGCGACTTCTCCGTGGACGTTCGCAGCGACTCCGGACCGGTCAGGATCCAGGACATCGGGGGCGGGGTGCGCGCGCGGGCTCGGGACGCGGGGGTCGAGGTCCGGGGCGTCTCGGGCCCCGTAAAGCTGCGGGTGGTGAACGGACCCGTCGAGATCGAGGAGATCACCGGGAACCTGCAGGTCACCAGCTCGGAGGGCTCGATCCAGATCGCCTGGGTCAACGGAGACGTGGAGGCTCGGACCACGGCGGGCGAGATCGAGATGCGCCACATCGACGGTGAGGTGACTGCCAAGACCCTGGACGGCTCCATCGAGCTCGCCCAGGTGCGTGGGCCGATCGTCGCGAGGACCGAGCGCGGATCGGTTCGCGCGAGCTTCTCCGGCCCCCCCTCGGGCTCCCTGGAAACCGAGCGGGGCAGCGTCGACGTGGTGATTCCGACCGATTCGGCCGCCGACCTCGACGCCCGCGCCACCCGGGGGAGCGTGGTGCTCGACACCGCAATCGGCCTCAACGGGGAGGAGGCGGAGAACCTGGCGGTGGGAGAGATCAACGGTGGAGGCGAGCTGCTGCTGCTGCGGACCTCCCGCGGTCAAATCCACGTCGGTCGGCGCTAGCGGTGCCTCGGATGCCCAGCAGGAGTCACGGAATGCCCAGCTTCAGCGACATCGCGAACAGAACGGGGAGCCTCTTCGGCGCCATCGCGCTGCTCGGTGCCCTCTCGGCGGGCGCCGCGAGGGCCGAGGACTTCGAGAGAACCGTTCCGGTGGAACCCGGTGGAACCCTCCGCATCGAGCTCAGTACCGGCTCGATCGACGTGGAGACGCACGACCTCTCGGAGGTGGAGATCGACGCCCGGACTTCCGGATGGGCCAGGCGAGCAATGCGCTTCGAGCTCGAAGTCGACGACGACGAAGTCCGCCTGATCGGCTCTCGCTCCTCGTGGCTTCCCGGCCTCGGCCCGGGCCGTGTAGAGGTGACGGCTCGGATTCCCGAGCTCTTCTCCGTCGACCTTCACACCAGCGGCGGTCACATCGACGTCCAGGAGGTAACGGGTCAGGTCGAGGCGCACACCAGCGGCGGCGATATCGAGCTGAACCAGATCGTCGGCGGGATCGAGGTGGAGACCTCGGGCGGAAGCATCAAGGCGGGGGAGATTCGCGGCGACCTCGCGGCGAAGACCAGCGGCGGATCGATCCATGTCTCCGAGGTGAATGGCAACGTAGAGGTCGAGACCAGCGGCGGTCCCATCCGGGTCCGCGACGTCGATGGGAACGTCGAGGCGCAGACCAGTGGCGGGGCGATCTCGGTGCGCTTCACCGGCGCACCGGCGGGAGACCTCGAAACCTCGGGGGGGAGCATCGAGGTGCAATTCCCCCCGAGCGAGGGGGTCGATCTGGAAGCGGAAACCAGCGGCGGCCGCGTCGCCATCGACAAGGAGTTCACGATCTCCGGCAGCGTCGAACCAAGCGAGGTGGAGGCAGAGCTCAACGGCGGGGGTGCAGAGCTCAGCCTGGAGACCTCGGGCGGAAACATCCGGGTGCGCGCGCGTTAGTCCGCATTTCTCCCCTTCCGGGCGCCGCACAGCCGTTCCAGGACGCGCAGCACGATCTCCGCACCGGACTCGAAGGCCTCGCGGCCGATGCTCTCATCGGGCTGGTGGGCCTGATCCAGGTCGCCCGGACCACAGATCAGCGAATCGATTCCCACCTCCTTGAACCGACCCCCGTCTGTGCAGTAGGGGGCGCCGGAGCAGGTCTCCGCCTCCAGAAGCTCGAAGAGCGCCGCCTCCAGCGGCGTCCCGCGCGGTGATTGCAGGCCCGGGGCGACGATGGGCTCACCGATCGCGATCGACGCCCGGCGGTCCGAGGACCCGTCGTCCCTCGGATCGAGCGCAGCCAGCCGCTCGCGGATCTGGCGATAGACCGCGAGGGGCTCCAGATCCGGGAGGGGCCGATAGCTCACCGAGAAGGTGCAGTCATCCGCAATCATGTTGAGGGCGGAGCCCCCGGCGATGGTGCCGAGGTTCACGGTCGTGTAGGGAGCGTCCCGATAGAGGGCGCTGTGCTCGCGGCTGTAGAGCCCGTGCAGCTCCCGCTGGATCGCGCCGATCTCCTCGATCGCCTTCGCCGCCACCGCGATCGCGTTGACACCGGCTTCCGGCACGCTGCTGTGCCCTCCCACACCGATCACGCGCACCTCGAAGGCAACGATTCCCTTGTGGGCATGAAAGACCTGGAAGGAAGTGGGCTCTCCGATCCAAGCCAGCCGGGGCAGCGGACAGTCGCCGAGGAGCTCCGGGAGCTCGGGAACCAGCCGGGCTGCGCCGCGGCAGCCTGCCTCCTCATCGGCGGTGAAGAGGAAGGCGATGGGGCGCTCGAGAGAGTCGGTCTCTACCCGACGCGCCGCCTCCAGACACTGGGCAAGGAACCCCTTCATGTCGCTGGTGCCGCGTCCGTAGATGCGGTCGCCCTCCAGGGTCATGCGAAGCGGATGCCGGCTCCAGCCGGGTTGATCCTCGAAGGGCACCACGTCCACGTGACCGGAGAGGATGAGCCCGTCCGGCTCCGGCGGTCCGGCCCAGGCGACCAGATTGGTCTTGCGGACCCCCTGCTGCTCGTCGTGTTGAAGGCGCACGCAAAAGCGGTGGCCGTCGAGGTGGTCCGCCAGCAGCTGCATCGCAGCAGCGTTGCTCTTGTGGCTGACCGTATCTGCCGAGACTAGCTTCGACAGGATCTCGTAGAGATACTGCAATCTAGATAATCCCCCAGGGGTATATCGATGATTTCACGACTTTTTATGAATGTATCTGTCACCGAAAGCAGACGGATCCCGATTTCTTATCTAAAATAGCGTCTTGTACGGATTCTTGAAGTCTCCTCTTCGATATCCTCCCGTAAGATCGAAGATTTCTCCGAATCGAATGCCCGAAAGGAGTCGTCATGCTCAAAAGTGTGCCGTCTGGAGCCGAAAAGCTCATCCAATGCCTGGAGCGCGAGGGGGTAGAGTACATTTTCGGGCTCTCCGGAGGTGCTGCGATTCCCCTCTTCGACGCATTGGTCGATTCGAAGATCAAACTCGTTCTCGTCCGTCACGAGCAGGGTGCGACCCACATGGCCGACGGCTACGCCCGCGCCACCGGCAGGCCTGGGGTCGTGCTGGTGACCTCCGGGCCGGGAGCCCTCAATACCGTCACCGGGCTGCTGACCGCCCACATGGATTCGGCGCCCATCATCGTGATCGCGGGCCAGACCAATACGGTCAACCTGGGGAAGGATGCCTTCCAGGAGGCCGATGTCACCGGCGTTACCTACCCAGTGGTCAAGCACAGCTATCTCATCAAGGACCCCGCGGACATTCCCCGGATCGTACGGGAGTCCTTCCACATCGCGACCACCGGCCGCCCGGGCCCGGTGCTGATCGACGTCCCCAAGGATGTGAGCTCGGGGCCCTGCGATGCGCCCTTCACCGATCTGGTGGACCTGCCGGGCTACCGGGTGCCCGGCCGGGGCGACCCCGCGGCCATCGCCGCGGCGGCGGAGTATCTCAAGGCGTCGAGGAAGCCGCTCCTCTATGTCGGCCACGGCGCCGTCATCGCCGACGCGGGCAAGGCGGTGATGACGCTGGCGGAGAAGCTGCGCGCGCCCATCGTCAACACGCTGCTCGGCAAGGGCGCCGCCGACGAGACCCATCCGATGCACCTGGGAATGCTCGGAATGCACGGAACCGCCTACGCGAACAAGGCCGTCGTCGACTGCGATCTGATCATGTCGATCGGCGCGCGCTGGGACGACAGGGTCACCAGCGATGTCGAAGCATTCTGCACCAACGCGGTCAAGATCCACATCGACGTCGATTTCTCCGAGTTCAACAAGGTGATCAGACCCGACCTCTGTGTGGAGGGCGACGCCCGGTTGGTCCTGGAGGATCTGATTCCTCTCGTCGAGAGGGCGGACACCGACGCCTGGCTGAAGCAGTGCGAGAGCTGGAAGCGACAGTTCCCGCTCAAGTACCCGAAGAAGGGTGGGCTCCGGGCACAGCACGTGCTGGATCGACTCCAGGCCGTCACCGATGGCAAGGCGGTGATCACCGCCGACGTCGGACAACACCAGATGTGGGCTGCACAGTTCATCCGGGTGAGTTCGAATCGACACTGGATTACCTCGGGCGGCGCGGGAACCATGGGCTTCGGATTTCCCGCCTCGATCGGCGCGAAGTTCGGACGCCCGGAGTCGGAGGTCTGGGCAGTGGTCGGCGACGGCGGCTTCCAGATGACCATGTCCGAGCTGGCCACCGCATCGATCCACAAGCTGGCGACGAAGGTGCTCATCATCAACAACAACTACCTGGGAATGGTGCGCCAGTGGCAGGAGGCCTTCTTCGACAACCGGCTCTCCGGCGTCGATCTGGAGGGAAATCCGGACTTCGTCAAGCTCGCCGAGGCCTACGGCATCAAGGCGCTTCGGATCCGGCGGCCGGCGGACATCGACCGCAAGCTCCGTGAGGCCCAGGCCTACGACGAGGGGCCCTGCGTCGTGGTGGCCGAAGTGATCCGGGAGGACAATGTGTTCCCCTGGGTCCCGGCGGGCGCACCGCTGAGTGCCATGTTGCTCGAGCCCCCCAAAGTGAAATTGGAGAAACCCAGTGGCAGCACCTGAGATCGCGACTCGACCGCACCAGTCTGAACACGTCATCTCGCTCTATGTGAACAACAAACCCGGCGTCCTGGTGCGCGTGGCCATCGTGTTCGCGCGGCGTGGCTACAACATCGATAGTCTGGTGGTGAGCCCGGGGGCGGAGGGAGATTTCTCGCGCATGACCATCTCCTGCTCGGGCGATCCCGAGACCCTCGAGCAGATCATCAAGCAGCTCGCCAAGCTGGTGGATGTCGTCCACGCCGTCGACCACACCGGGGGAGAGGCCTACGGGACCGAGATCGCTCTGGTGAAGCTGCAGTGCCAGCTGGACGAGCGCTCCCAGATCCTCCAGATCGCCGAGCACTTCAACGCCAAGGTGGTGGACTACGGCGTCGAGTCGCTGATGCTCCGCGTCTACGGCGCCAGCGAGAAGCTCGACACCTTCATCGAGCTGCTCCGACCTTTTGGACTGCGCGAGCTGGTCCGATCGGGCAAGGTGCTGATGGCACGAGGGCTCCAGGAGACCTGAGGCGTCTCTCACTCGTCGGTCACGCATCCCTCCGACGCGGACTTGACCGTCTTGATGTACTTGTAGAGGGTGCCTCGGGTCGCCTTGAGCGGCGGCGGCGCCCAGCGCTGGCGGCGCCGGGCGAGTTCGGTCGCGTCGACCTCCAGCTCGATGCTCTGCTGTTTCGCATCGATGCGAATCTCGTCGCCGTCCTCCACCAGCGCGATCGGCCCTCCCTCCTGAGCCTCTGGCGTGACGTGTCCGATGATGAAGCCGTGGGAGCCGCCGGAGAAGCGGCCGTCGGTGATCAGCGCCACCGAGTCGCCCAGACCGGCCCCCACCAGCACGGAGGTGGGAGAGAGCATCTCGGGCATGCCCGGACCGCCCTTCGGTCCCTCGTAGCGTATCACCAGCACCATCCCCGCCTTCACCTCGCCCCGCTCGACCGCCGCCAGCATCTCCTCTTCGCAATCGAACACCTTGGCGGGGCCGCTGAAGCTGAGACCCTCCTTGCCGGTGATCTTCGCGACGGCGCCCTCCGGTGAGAGACTGCCTCGCAGGATCTGGATGTGTCCGGTCTCCTTGATGGGGTCCTCGAAGGGACGGAGGACCTTCTGTCCCGTCGCGAGCCCCGGCAGCTTCTCCAGATTCGCCGCCAGGGTCTCGCCCGTCACCGTGAGGCAGCCGCCGTCGAGCAGGCCGCGCTCCAGAAGCAGCTTCAGGACGGCGGGCGTGCCGCCCACCTCGTGCAGATCCTCCATCACGTACTGGCCGCTGGGCTTGAGATCCGCCAGGAAGGGAACGCGATCGCTCACGGCCTGAAAGTCGTCGATGCAAAGGGGGACGTCCACCGACCTCGCCATGGCGATCAGATGCAGGACCGCGTTCGTCGAACCTCCCAGCACCGTGACCAGGATCATGGCGTTCTCGAAGGCCGCGCGGGTCATGATGTCGCGCGGACGGATCTCTTGCTCCAGGAGCTTGCGAACGGCGGAACCCGCCTGCAGGCATTCCTCCTGCTTTCGGGGGTCCTCGGCCGGGGTCGAGGAGCTATAGGGCAAGGTCATGCCCAGCGCCTCGATTGCCGAGGCCATGGTGTTGGCGGTGTACATGCCGCCGCAGGCGCCCGCACCAGGACAGGCGCTGCGCAGCAGATCCATCCGCTCCTCTTCGGTCATCTTGCCCGCGAGAAGCTCGCCGTAGCACTGGAAGGCGGAGACCACGTCCAGCTTCTCGCCCTTGCGGTTGAAACCGGGCTTGATGGTGCCGCCGTAGATCATCAGACCGGGCCGGTTGAGCCGCCCCATCGCCATCACGCAGCCGGGCATGTTCTTGTCGCAGCCGGGGATCGAGATGCTGGCGTCGTACCACTGTGCGCGCATCACCGTCTCGATGGAATCCGCGATCAGGTCCCGGGACTGGAGGGAGTAGCTCATCCCCTCGGTCCCCATCGAGATGCCATCGCTGACTCCGATGGTGTTGAATCGCATGCCGACGAGCCCAGCCCGGCGCACGCCCTCCTTGACCTTCTCGCTCAGCGTGTCGAGATGCATGTTGCAGGGATTGCCCTCGAACCAGCAGCTGGCAATCCCGATCTGGGCCTTGTCCATGTCCTCGTCGGTCAGCCCCGTCGCGTAGAGCATCGCCTGGGATGCGCCCTGCGACTTGACCTGCGTGATCCGAGCGCTCGTACGGTTCAATTTCTCTACCATCGTCTTCTCCCGAATCGAACCAATCAGCCTATCATCCAGCCGGGTATCCAGCGAGGGGAGAAAATCCCATGCCCAGCCTCGACTACCGCCACCGCGAAGCCGAGCCCGCTGCCTGGGCCCGGGAGCTCGGCATCTCCACGGAGGCCGTCGAGCTCTACCTGGCGAGCGACGTCATCGATCTCCACATCGACAGCTTCATCTGGAGCCGGATCTTCGGCTACGACCTCCGACGCCGTCACGGCCGCGGTCTCCTCGGGGCGCGCTTCTACAGCCAGGTGGATCTGCCCCGCGTGCGCGAGGCTCGGATGACTGGCGCGATCTGGGTGATCACCACCAATCCGCTGCGACGCGCGTCGAAACGCCCCGAGATTCTCGCCGCCAATCTGGGAAGACTGCGGGCGATCCTCGAGAGTGTGGCAGAGGAGGTCGAAATCGTCCGAAGCGCGGCCGAGTACCGGCGAGCTCGCGAGGCGGCAAGACACGCCGCCTTCATCGGAATCCAGGGAGGCAACGCCCTGGACCGTGATCTGGACGCCCTCGACCTGATTCCCGACGACCTGGTTCTGCGCATCACGCTGGTCCACCTCTCCAGCTCGCGGCTGGGCGTGACCAGCGCGCCGGGCATCTCCCGCCGGGACGAGGGCCTGTCGCCCTTCGGGCGGGATTTCGTGCGCCGCTTGAACGAGAAGCGGATCTTCGTGGACCTCGCCCACATCAACCGTCGCGGATTCTTCGACGCCGCGGAGGTTCACGACCCTTCCCAGCCCCTCATCGTGACCCATACTGGAGTGAGGGGCGTTCACCCCCACTGGAGGAACCTCGACGACGAGCAGCTCCGCGCCATCGCGGCGACCGGTGGCACCATCGGCGTGATGTACCATTCGAGCTTCCTCGGCGATCCGTACTGCGGGGGCAGCTCGGAGGCGATCCTGGGACATCTCAGCCACATCGTCGCTACCGTCGGAGAGGACCACGCCTCCCTCGGCAGTGACTGGGACGGCGCCATCATCCCGCCCCGGGACATGCCCACCCCCCTGGAGCTCCCGCGGCTCGTCGACGGAATGCTGCGGCGCGGTTGGCAGCCGGAGCGCATCGGCAAGATCCTGGGCGGGAACTTCCTCCGATGCGTCGCTGCGCTCCGCGGCTGATGGGGAGCTCTTCCCCGTTCAGGTCGGCGCCCGTCAGGCCGAACCAGGAGCAGCAGCATGACCGAGCGAGGTACAGCCATGATCCGGCTCTCCGTCGACTTCGAGCATTCCTCCCGCACCTGGTGGGAGCGAGGGGGACAGGAACTCTGGGAGGGGATCGGCGCAGGATTCGGCGAGAGCGCCGTGGTCCTGGACCAGGATCTGGCCGAGTCCTGGCTGGCCGAGGCCAGGAAGATCCCCGGCTGGGATGACGGCCCGGCGCACGCACCGCATCCGGTCGCAGCCCATCCCATCGAAGCCGACGAAGACTTCCTCTAGGATTCCCTCACCATGACACCAGCTTGGTGAGGAGAGAGTCCATTGTCCGATGAACCGCTGATCGCCGTCTTCGTCGACTTCGAGAACCTCGCCATCGGCGCGCAACAATCCAACCAGGGCGCCTTCCGGATCGAGCTGGTCCTGAAGCGCCTGCTGGAGAAGGGTCGCATCGTCTTCAAGCGAGCCTACTGCGACTGGAGCAACTACCGAAAGGAGGAGCGCGAGTTCCACAAGCACGGCATCGAGATGGTCTCGATCCCGCAGACCAAGATGAGCGGCAAGAACAGTGCCGACATCCACATGGTCGTGGACGCCCTCGATCTCTGCTACGCGAAGCACCACATCGACATCTTCGCCCTCCTCACCGGTGACAGCGACTTCTCACCCCTGGTCGCGAAGCTGAAGGAGAACGACAAGAGGGTGATCAGCTGTGGCGTCAAGAGCTCGACCTCGGATCTGCTGGTCGCAGCCTCCGACGAGTTCATCTACTACGACGACCTGGTCCGAGCAGCCGGGAAGCCCAGGGCGAAGCCGAGGCCGCGCTCCGGAAAAAGGACGGCAGATGCCGCGGACGACAAGAAGGGCGAGGGCATCGGCCAGGTCATGGAGATCGTCCACTCCCTGGACCGGGATTACGACCAGATCTGGGGCTCGATGGTGAAGCAGACGATCCGGCGGGTGTACCCGGGCTTCAACGAGGAGTACTACGGCTACTCCTCCTTCGCCGCGATGCTGGAGGACCTGGCGGATCAGGAACTCGTCGATCTCGACTTCGACGCGAAGCGGGGCAACTACCTGGTCACGATACGCGGCGAGAAGAGACGCTGATCGGCGATCCCCAGGCAAAGCGTCATCCGCACTGATATGATCGCCAACAGCATGGGGCGATCCCTGATCTGCGTTGCCTTCCTCGCGATCTCGGTCTCGCTCGGCTGCAGCTCCGGCCGTGACGACCGACCCGATCTGCTGCTCATCACCATCGACACCCTGCGGCCCGATCGGCTGGCCTGCTACGGAGGCCCCCCCGAGATCGGGACCGGCATCTGCGCCCTCGCGAATCAGGGGACGCGCTTCGTGTGGAGCTTCTCTCCCGCCCCCGCGACCGCTCCATCGATCGCGTCGATCCTGACCTCGAGCTGGCCCTCCTCGCACGGCGTGACGCAGTTCGCCACCACGGCTCTCTCCGAGCAGACCCGGACTCTCGCCGAGTACCTGGGCGATGCCGGCTACGAGACGGCGGCCTTCGTCGCCAACCCGGTGCTGCGGCGCGGCCGCGGTTTCGAGGAGGGCTTTGCCATCTACGACGACCGCATGACCCGGCGCGAGCCAAACCGTGCGGAGCTGCAGGAGCGCGAGGCCGGCGAAGTCACCGACGCAGCGCTGGCCTGGCTGCGGGTGACGCGAAGCCCCTGGTTCCTCTGGGTCCATTACCAGGATCCGCACGGGCCCTACGAGCCCCCACATGCCTCGCGGCGTCGCGACCCGCCGGATGCCCCCCTGCTTCCCCTCCTGAAAGACCACTCCGGCTACCAGGGGATCCCGGCCTACCAGGCGCTCCCGGGCCTCCGGAGTCTACAAGCCTACGAACTCTGTTATCAGGACGAAATCCGCCACGTCGACCTCCACGTGGCGCGGCTAGTGGCGGGAGCGGATGCACTCGGCCCGCGGCCCTGGGTGGTGCTCACCGCGGATCACGCCGAGGCTTTCGGCGAGGACGGCTACTACTTCGCTCACGGCCACTCGGTGGGAATGGATCAGATCCGGGTGCCGCTCCTGGTGCGTCCGGCAGAGCCCGGACCGGCCTGGGTCTCGACCCGCCCGGTGAGCGGCGTGGACGTGGCACCCACACTGCTGCGCGCCGCCGGTCTTCCGATCCCCGAGACCTTCCAGGGAGAACCGCTCCCGCTGCGCGCCGAGGAGGAGCCGGAGCGTCCCCGGACACTGGTGGCCGAGCATCGGGCCCGCGCCGCCATCGTGGTCGGGTCGACGTACTACGCCCGGGACCGCAGTCCAATCGCACCGGGAACACCGGACGAGATCACCGGGGGGGTGCTCCTCCCTCTCCCGCCACGAGTCGCGAAGCTCGGCTCCGACGGCCGCCCTTCGGAGTATTGGACCGAGCCCAAGGAGAGCACCGCGCGGCTCGAGTCTCTCCTGACGCGGGTGCTCCAGTCGAACGAGGAGTCCGAGCCGCATCGAACACCGCAGCTCACCGAGTCCGAGCGCGAGGCCCTCCGCGCGCTCGGGTACCTCGAGTAGCGGGGTGGCGAGCGGGCGGGGAGCTCTCGCCGTCGCGGCGCTGGCGCTCCTCGCCTGCGGCGAGCCGCCCACCAGCATCGTGCTCGCCACTCTTGACACCGTTCGGTGTGATCACCTGGGTCTCTACGGCGGTCGGCCGGAGCTCTCTCCCCATCTCGACGCGCTCGGCGCCCGCGGACTGGTCCACCAGGCCGCCTACACCACGATGCCCACCACGGGCCCGGCGCACCTCTCGATCTTCACGGGCCTCTACCCCTCGGAGCACGGCTCCCTGGCCAACGCCGAGCCGATGGGCAGCGAACACCGCCCGCGAGAGCTCGCCCGGCGCCTTCGGGACCGCGGCTACGCGACGGCGGCCTTCGTGACCAGCCCCTTGCTCCAGCCGCGGGCGACCGGCCTGTCCGGCTTCGAGATCTACGACACCCCGCGCGGCCTGCTGCGTCCGGGTGAAGACGCGGTGCGCGCGGCGCTCGCCTGGCTCGACGCCGAAAAGCGGCGGCCGGTCTTCCTCTGGGTCCACCTCTACGACGCCCACTCACCGTACGGCAGCGCCGACCAGAAGGGCCGGAGCTTTCCCGTCGAGCCGGGACGCTACGGCTGGGTGGACCGCGGCCTCTACGCCGACCCGGCGGAGCGCGTGAGAGCGGAGCAGCGCTACGCCCGGGGTGTGCGCGACGCCGACGCCGCTCTGGGCCATCTCCTCGATGGGCTCGCGGAGCGGATCGAGCCTCCACCGCTCGTCGCGGTGGCCGGCGATCACGGCGAGGCGCTCGCCGAGCACCTCGAAGCCCGCGGCTACGCCTACGACCACGGGGAGTTTCTGGACCCGGAGGTGGTCTGCGTGCCGCTGGTCGTCGCCGGCCCCGGAGTCACGGCGGGACGCTCGTCCGGGGCAGTATCGCTCAAGGACATCTACCCAACGCTGCTTGGAGCGGCTGGTCTTCTCGACGCGGAGTCGGGTGGCGAGGGCTGGAGGGATCTTCGAATTCCCAGCGCGGAACGGCGCATCGTGGCCGTCGAGCGCAGACGCCTCGGTCCGCGAGCGCCAGCCGTCGTGCGTGCCCACGGCGCCGCGGCCTTCGATGGAACGGCAGGAGTGATCGTGGGCGAGGCGAGCCTTTCTCCACCGCTGGACGCTGCGCCGGAAGAGATCGAGCTCTTTCGGACGGCCTCGCGCCGGTACCGGGCCGCGACGGAAAGCTCCGGAAGGCGAGCCGTCGACCCGGCCCTGTCCGACGCCCTGCGCAGTCTCGGCTACGCCGAGTGAGGCGAGCAGCACGAGTCACGGCCCCAAGTCGAGACCGTCCAGGCCACGGGGAACGACGACCCCGACGACGGAGAGTGCAGCCGCCAGCGCTGCCGCCAGCAGGGCGGGCACGGTGCAAGCCCACCACCGGCCTTGCGAGGCAAAAGTTATCTGTAGGGATTTAGCCCTAATGGAAAAACTCTTCCACGATCGCGGAAAACCTCTTCCGTTGGAGCGCCAGAAGCCCACTTAGCGCTGCAGCGCGTCGCTATAACTACTTGATTCAAAACATGTTCTTAAAACCGCCCAGAAAGTCGGTAGCGGCACGTCGCTTGCAACTCTGCTCCGTAGGGGAGGGGATGCCTGGTGCATCCTGAGGGCTGGTCCCCTTCCGAGCGGGCCAGCCCTTCCCTTTTCGAGCGCAGATGGCCAGGGGGAAGCTCGGATCGACGGGAGAAGTGTAGTGATCGGGAGGGTCGGATCCATGGGTGCCATCAGAGATTTGAGCCAAACCTTGGCGTGGTGTGGTGCGGTGTTGTTATTGGCCGCGTCTGCCCACGCGACGCCCTTGGGGCTGAGCTACGGCGACGAGGTGTCAATCATCGAGTGGGATGCCTATCAAACGGTGTCCGGCGACGGGGGCACCCACGATCCCGACCTGTGGGGGGCCGGCGTGGCCGGAGCCTTCATGGACGGGCGTGTCAATTCCGCATCGGGGAGCAACCTGGAGACCCCCTTTACCAATCCCGTGTCCGGCACCGACTTTCGACTGGATCTGGACTTCGCCAACTTCACCCTGGCCCCCTTCGGCGGCAGCCAGGTGCTTCTGATCGGCGTCTACACCGGTGCTGCGTTGGCGAGCCCCGACCTCAACGTGACGGACGGTACCGGGTCGATCCTGCAGCTCGATATTGCCGGGAATTTCAGCATCTCCGGCGTGATCGATACGGCAAACCCGAACCAGATCGCCATCACGCATGCCCAGGCGCCGCTCAGCATCGTAGGCGGAGACAACCTTCTCGTGAACGCGCTGGGTGGCATCGGGATGGGCGGAGGCGCACAACTGTCGATCACCGGGACGCTCTCCGGGATCAACCCGCCTCTCGCCAACACCATGAGTGGTGACAACAACCCCTTCAACGATTACTGGAACTTCACGGGCAGCGGTGAGATCACGGTGCAGAGTCCTTCTCCCTTCGTTCCGGAACCGTCGACGGCCGTCCTGGTCGGCGTGGGACTGCTGCTGGGGCTGGCTGTCAGACGCCGTCGCTGATGCGCGGGAGTCGCGTTGACCAGGAAGAGTCGAACGGCCAGAAGAGAGAGACAACAGACATCGACGAGCAGGCACCTTTCGAGGAGTAGAGATGGGTAGAACGGGAGAGCGAGCGGGTCGAGGCCGACTGGCAGCAGTCGTTTCGTTCCTCTTCGCCCTGGGCTGGTCAGGCAGCGCCACCGCGCTCGGCATCGAGATCAGCGGCGTCGATATCCAGAGCCAGTACACGGGCTTCAATCCGGTCGTCGCCGACTCGGGTGTCTTCACCTTTCGCGACAGCGTGTCGGCGTACAGGGGAACGGTGACGACCGAGAGCCAGCCCCTGGGTCTGGTCGGCGGGCGAATCGACCTGGAGATCATGCTCGACACCTCCAGCTTCAACCCCGCCACCGGCAACCTGCTCGGCGCGCCCTTCACCGGGACGGGGGTGCCCAACGAGATCGTGATCTGGGATTCCACGGAGACCACGGCGCTGCTGACCTTCGGTGTGGATTTCGTCGACGTCACCGGCGTCACGCCCCAATATCCTCCGTTCCTCCCCGGCAGCATCATCACCCTGGGAGAGAACGTGCTGAACGGCTTGGGGGTGTCGTCGCGCCTCTTGGTGCAAGGTGGAAGCATGGCCGCCGCAGTGGGAGGGGTTGGAACCCGAGCGGTCCTTCAGCTGACGATCTCGAATCCGGATCCGCAAGTGACCACGACGAACATGAACGGCTATCTCGATGATTCATTCACGGTAGGGATTCCCGGCACCCCCCCGACGTATGGCGTGAACTGGGAAATCACGATCGTTCCGGAGCCCGGTACTTTGCTTCTGGTCGGTGGCTCCCTGGTGTTGTGGGCAGCTCTGACACGACGTAGGAGACTCTGAGGGACAGAGCTTTGGCACCACCTCCAAAGGAGCGCGCCCAGATCGTCGGCGTCGGTTGCCAGGCAGCACCCCGGGACGCGGAAGCATCGAGGCTGAAGCTGTGTTTGCTGCGTTGAGAAGTCTCGTCAGGAGCCCTACAAACCTGTCGATCGGCCTGGCGCTGGTCCTCTGCGCTGCGGGCGCGAGTGGGGCGGCGCTACTCGGCGATCTCGACGGCGACGGCGCGATCGACGCGGCCGACGAGGCCCTGCTGGTGGGCTACTACGGGGCCGCGCAGGGTGATTCGAACTTCGAGCCAGCCGCCGATCTGAACCACGACGGCCGCGTCGATTTCCATGACCTCGCCCTCTTCGGCACGGGGTTCGGCGCCACCGGCGGTGACCAGGACACGACGCCGCCGGACCTCTTGGTGACCTTGAACGACATTCCCGACGACATGAACGACCTGCTCGTGGTTCCGCCCGAGGGCTTCCAGATCACGCTCCTCTTGGACAGCGCGGGCGGGAGTGCGATCGACACGTCGTCGCTCTCGCTGGTAAGCGATCAGGACATTGGGACCTACGCGGCGGGCACCGAGCTGCGACCGCGGTTCCAGGTCACGCCCACACGTGCGGCGTGGAAGATTCCGGCGGGGAGCGAGCTGGCCCGCACCACCCACTATCTTCAGGCGAGCATCGCCGATGTGGCCGGGAACATCACCGAGGTGTCCTACGGCTTCGCCGTGCGCGACTTCGCCTACGGCCCACCGCTGGGCAACCTGCAGACGATCTTCCTCGACTTCGGCCAGGACCGGAGTCTGGGTCCCGAGATCGACTTCTTGGAGGATCTGCGCAGCTTCGGCCTCAGCTCCAGCGCCGATCCCGCCATCGAGAGCCTGATGCGCGACCGGCTGGTCGGTGAGATCGTCGCGCGCGTGCATCCGTACTACGGCCGCAATTCGGACGGCTCGCCCGGCCCGGACGCCGCCAACGTGGTCTTCATCGACACCGCGCCCGGGGGCACCTACTCCCGCCTCTGTGTCGGCGGTGAATCCTCACTGGGGGCCGCCTTTCTCGGCGCCGCGACCATGGACGTCAACAACATGAACGAGAGCCAGGACGAGTGCGGGGGCGGCGCCATCTTCGGCATCTTCCCCCAGGCCCTCGACAATCTCTGGGGCGGCGACGCCGAGTTCCAGGCAAGCTTCGATCCCCTGATGGCCTCGCACGGCGGCACGCCGGTCGGTGAGGACCCCCTCGACACCGTGGTCACGGCGCCAACCTTCGATCCTGGCTCCGCGACGGTGGAGGAGCTGACGCGGTGGGGCGTGATCGAGAACGCGGTAGATGCCTTCGCCCAGACCATCGCCAGCGTCATCGCGCACGAGAGCGGCCACCTGCTGGGCCTGGTCGCCCACGGCCCGACGCCAGCCGGCCTCTACGGGGGCACGACTGCGGCGAAGACCGATCACAACGTGACGCCGAGCGGGGCCAGCCCCTCCGAGAACTACCTGATGAACGCCGGCGGCACCTTCAGCTTCAACGAGATGACGGGCCGGAACGGCAGCCCGCTCCCGGTCTTCCGGGTGCTCAACTGGGCTTACCTCCGGGACCGCCTGGTGCTGAACTCACAGGTGACCGGTCTCTACCCACCACCGCAGATCAGCTCGGCGAGCCCGAATCCCCTCGAGCTGGATCCCCCCGTCTCAGCGCAGATCACCATCAGCGGCGATGAGTTCGTCGAGACACCGTGGATCGATCTCCTCCAGGAGGATCTGCCAACGCCGAGACCGCTGCAGAACGTGATCTTCGTCGATCCTCAGACACTCCAGGCAACCGCAAACATGTACGTGGTGCCCGCCGGGGTCTACGACGTTCGTGTGACGAATCCGGACGGCCAGGAGGTCACGCTGGTGGACGGGCTGGAGGTTCAATGAGAGCAGGCCGCGCCACGACGACTCGGCTCGCCTTCCTCGCGCTCGCCCTCCGGGGCCTGCTCGGAGCCGACTGCGGCGGAGGCGAGAGCAAGACCTGGGTGGCGCTCGTACCCGACGTGAACACCGTGGGGACCTTCTCGCTGTTCACGGTGGACGTCGCGGTGACCTCTCCCAAGCCGGTCCAGGCCTTCGAGCTGGGACTTCAGTGGGACCCTGAGATGGTCCTTCCCGTGGACGTGGCTCCCCATCCCGACTTCGACGACGACGGAGCGTTCTTCACCAGCCCTCACTTCGACCTGATGGCGGGGACGCTCGACCGGGTGGTGGACCTCCGGCACGGGGGACCGGGCGCCGAAGGCAACTTCAGGATTGCCACCCTCCAGTTCTTGGCCCTGGGCCATCCGGGATCCACCATCATCGGGCCGACCGGCGGCGGGCTGGCCAGGGCCGACGGAAGCGAGCCCTCGGCGGTAAACGTCGTGCCGGTCACGATCACGATCGAGCCCTGAGAGCCCACGGAGGGCAGGCGCGTCAGAGCGCCCCCGAGATCGCCCCGAGGCGCTCCGACGCGAGCAGTGCCACCGGATCTCCGGGGCGAGCAAGGGCGATGGCCCGCCCGTAGAGTCGCGCCGCCATCTCGAGGTCTCCCTCGGCCTCGGCGGCCATGGCGCGGCGGAAGCTCGCGTAGGCGAAGTCGGCATCGGCTTCGAGGGCACGGTCGTAGAACCCCTTCGCCGCCTCGCGATCCCCGGCCTCCCAGCGAAGGTCGCCCACCTGGACCAGCAGCTTGGCGTCCTCGGGCTTCTCTTCGAGCAGCCGGCGCAGGATCGCCTCGGCCGCCGCGTGGAGTCCGTTGCTCTGGAGCAGACTGGCGTGGATGATCGGCCCCTGTGGAAGATCGGGGTAGCGGGCGATGGTCTCCTCCCAGAGCTCGAGAGCCGGCTCGAAGTGGCGCATTGCCATGTAGAACTGGGTTCGCCCGAAGCGCCGCACCAGATCGGTGACGCCCTTCGGCCCATCGAGGGGCGGAAACAGATCCGGCGCGTCGATGTCCAGCTCCCGGATCCACGGGAGGCCGGAACGGTCCCTGCGCACGTAGACCGCCGTGGTGTCGTCGAGGTAGGCGAGGAGCCAGCTCGAATTCAGATGCAGCCACCAGAGGAGCGCGTCGGACCTCACCAGGCCGAAGTGAACCAGCACCACGCCGAACTGGTATTCGGCGTCGAGCTCCTTGAAGCGCGAAGGCTCCGCGACCTGGAGGCCGATGAACCGCTCCGCTCCGAAGACCTCGAGACGGCCGTCCACCATTACCCGGTAGTCGGGAAAGAGCCGCCAGATCAGGTAGCCACCATCGGCCATGTGGTGACAGATGGGCCCCGGGGGCCGCACCTCTGCGATCCACTCCGCCGCTCCGACGGGATAGAAAACGTCCATGGTACCGAGGCCCGTCTCGCGGAAGGAGCCGATCCGCCGGAAGAAACCGTCGCGGGCGACGTCCAGCGTCAGGAGCACGAGCACGACGACCACTGCTGCGCTGACCACCGTACCGGCGCGGCGGGGAATGGCTCGACGATCCAGCGCCGCGTTGGCATTGCGCACCAGGATCGGGGCGGCGACGATCGCGAACAGCGCGAGATTGCGGTTGGCCCCCAGGCCGAGGTAGGCGAATGCCACCCAGAGGAGCGGATCGGCCGCATGGACACGGCGCCAGTTCCACGCCATCGCGATCAGTGAGAGGGCCGCGAGGGCGCCGGTGAGCGCGAGGGCCGGGCGAGAATACTCCCGGCCGCCGCCGATCGGAGGGATCAGCTCGGCGATCAGGGAGCCGAACACCCCCCGATCCTCCGGAGGGCCGATCATCCCGAATTGCTGAATCGGGTAGAGCGCTCCCTCCAGGCCGTTCGGATTCACCAGGCAGACCAGGGCGCCGAGGGCGCTCACCGCCGCGAGGCGGCCCGCCGCGCGAGCATCGAGCCGTTGGTCCGGGGCGACCAGGGGTCGGAGCACCTCCGCGGCGAGATAGATGACACAGCCGGCGAGGCCGAGGGCGAAGAGCCCGTGGACGTTCGCCCAGATCAGCTGTATGGGAACGATCGCGAAAACCCATGCGTCGCGATGCCGCTCGTGCCGATCGAGAAGCACGAGAACCGCCGCCAGCAACAGGAAGGACGGAAGCTCGGGCCGGGGCATGAAGCGGTCCGCGGCCACCAGCAACATCAGTCCCAGGGCCAGGGCCGAGATCCACGGCCGTTCACGCCGATAGCCGATGGGTGCCAGGATCCCGATCAGCGCGCACACCATCAGCGCCTTCGCCACCACCACCGCGTCGTGGCCTCCCAGGGAGTGGAGCCCGTAGAGACCGAGCTGGTGAAGCCAGTGGATGTCGATATAGCGGGCGCCCGGAACCGTATAGGTGTAGACGTCGTGCTTGGGGACCTCGTCCGTCTCGACGATCAGAGCTCCGGTTCGGAGCTGCCACCAGTAGTCGAAGGTGCGGATCTTCTGCAGCCCGAGCGTAAAGCCCAGGGCCAGGAGCGAGATCCAGACTGCCGCCGCGAGCCAGCCGCGTCTCAAGCCGACCCCCTCAGAGTCTCCGGAAGCCGTGCGAAGCCCCTCGTCCGATCACTGGGCGATTATGACGGTTCTGCTCGCTCGGGTCCCGTGCGGACGAGCGGGGGATGCGCGAGCCTTGGTGGTCCCCGATCTTCCATCGGCGGATCCATGCCCCGAGGAGAAGGCCATGCGAAGATCGATCGTTGCCGCCCTCGGCCTGCTCTTCACGCCGCTGCCAGCTCCCGCGTTCCTGGAGGTTCCCCGGGCCTACGCATCCATCCAGGAGGCGGTCGACGCGGCCGGCGAGGGGGACGTGGTGCTGGTGGCGCCCGGGATCTACACCGAGAGCATCGTGATCGGGGAGAAGGCGATCGTGCTCGCCTCCCAGTATCTCACCCGCGGCGATCCCGCCCTGATCGACCAGACCGTGATCGACGGCGGAGGCGGCGGGCACGCCATCGAGATCGCCGGCTCGGTCGGCCCCGGAACGGCGATCCGAGGCTTCACGATCCGCAACGCGCGCGACGGCGTCAGGGCCTCGGGCAGGTTCGAGTTCACCAACAACCGCGTCACCGCCAACCGCGACGGCATCGACTACGAGAGCGGCTCTGGGGGCCTGGTCCGAGATTGCACCTTCGAGGACAACAGGGACGACGGGATCGACCTGGACGAGGAGGTGGCGGTGGTGATCGAGCAGAGCGTGATACGGAACAACGGAAACGACGGGATCGAGGTGCGACTTCACGATTACACCGGCCCCGAGCTGGCCATCGTGATCCGGGACAACCGGATCACGGGCAACGGCGGAGACGGAATCCAGCTGATCGACGATCAGGCGCCGTCCTCGCGGGTCTTCCGTATCGAGCGCAACGTGATCGCGAACAACGCGCAGGCGGCCATCGGCATGATGTGCTGCATGAACACCCGGGAGGACTTCCAGGGCGCCAGCCTGGCCGAGCGGATCTACCTCTTCGACAACACCTTCGTGGGCAACGATCACGGAGTGACCGGAGGCGACAACGCCATCGCGCTCAACAATCTCTTCGCGAACACCACCCGGGTCGCGCTCAAGGGGATGAATGGCGACTCGATCGCCGCCTACAATCTCTTCTTCGCCAATGGAAGGGACTTCGTCGACTCCAATGCCGATGCCGCCACCACCATCGGCGCCGATCCGCTCCTCGATGCCGACTACCACCTGTCGCCGCGAAGCCCGGCCATCGACGCGGGCACGGCCTTCTTCGCCTGGAATTCCGACGTCGTGCTGAATCGCGGGCCTGGGGACTACGCCGGTCTCGCCCCGGATCTGGGAGCCTTCGAGGCTCCGGCCGGGTGGAGCAGCGCCTCGGCCCCGCACTGTGGCCTCGGCGCCGAGCTACCGCTGCTGCTGGTCCCGCCGCTCTGGCTCGCGCGCCGGAAACGATCCGCCAACGACTGAACCTCGCGACGGAATCGTGGTGGGCCGCCGGGGACTCGAACCCCGAACCAATGGGTTAAAAGCCCACACGAACGAGCTGCGAAATCAGCTACTTACGGCGACGCCGTGGCACTATTCGAGTGGCGGCTGCGGCGGCGATCACGGAATCCGGCCCGTTCTCGTGCGCCTGCGAAGCCAGATCAGCGCGGGCAGGACGAGCACCAACTCGGTTCCGAGGCCGCAGGCGTAGGCAGGCTTCCTCTCCTGGTTCTTCCACGGCTTGCCGACGCACTGGGGGTCGGGCTCGGTCGCCACGTAGCCGAGCACCGAGAAGCCTCCGTCGAAGTCGATCAGGCCGTCGCCGTCGTTGTTGATGCCGTCCTGGCACTGCGGGTCCTCGCGGACCGAAGCGGCATCCCGGCAGCCGGGGTCTTCGGGAAAATCGGTGAGCCCATCGCCGTCGTTGTCGAGGCCGTCGGCGCACGCGGGGTTGCGGATGGCGAGCGTGTGGTAGCTACCCGCTGCGATCGCCGTGGCCGTGCCCGTGGTGCCGTCCACGGAGGTACGCGGGGTCG
>Ga0307423_1000314_pt1 | contig 32870 bp, 34 predicted proteins | sample SalMarWE160310MG_FD_202154 | JGI IMG/M metagenome (GOLD analysis project Ga0307423, IMG submission 202154) | Salt marsh sediment microbial communities from the Plum Island Ecosystem LTER, Massachusetts, United States - WE1603-10 | ecosystem: Environmental > Aquatic > Marine > Intertidal zone >... | reverse complement strand
GGCGGCGCGCGCGGAGTTCGCGATCGCTGCAGCGCTCGGGACCGCGGGGGCGATCGCGCTCGCGCGAGCGCCTCGCCGCACGCAGCGCGGCGAGGAAGGCACGGGCCGCGTCTCCGTCGTGCGGATCGCCGTCGAGGACGGTCCCTTCGGCTCGCCCTCCCTCGCCAGGGCTTCGCGGAGCCAGAACGCGGTCGATCTCGCCGAGAACGGCGACCCAGCGCGTCCATGGGCCGGGGAGATCCTGCAGCGCGTGCGTCGCGTCGAAGAGCTCCTCGACCGGCGCGGGGAGCGGTGGAAGCGAGGGCGAGGCGTCGAGCGCTTGCACCCCACAACGTTCCAGCGCGGGGGGCGCGGGGTCGAGTTCGATCGGACTCTCGAGGCAGGTGGCGTGGATCCATTCTCGTGGGTTCGAAGCGTCACCGAGCTCGAAGGTGAGCCGCGCGGCCTCGATCCACGCGGGTCCCGGCGGCTGGTTCTCGATGATCCGTGTGGCCGCGCGTTGCGCGGCGTCCAGATCGCCGGCAGCGAACGCGAAGTGCGCTCCCATCCATCCGCGGAAGCAGTTCCCCGGCTCCGCCTCGAGCGCGCTTGCCACGTGCTGCGCGTAGGCGGCGAACCATTCGCGATCGCTGAGGAATCCGCGAGGCTCGAACCTCGTGAGAGCCGATGCGAATGCGTCGTGCACGGTCTCCACGGGATTCTCTCTCTCCGCCGCCAGGCTCGAGACGATCCGCTCAAGTCGCGCTGCATCCGCCGCCTCCTCCGCCGCGCCCGGCAGCCGCTCGAGCTGCGCGCGTGCCCCCTGGAGGTCTCCCCGCGAGAGTGCGTCGCGGGCGGCCGTGCGGGGGAGATGGGAACCCTCGAACAGGGCGAGCTGCGCCATCGGTTGGCTCTCCTGGGGAACGAGCAGACCGCGAGGCCGCATTCTGCCCGATTCGAGCGAGGCCTGTCGAGCCCGGTATCGTCGAGTGACGCTGGCCGCCGGCGGTCCGGCGTGGCAGCATCTCGCGCTGGTTCGCTTCAACTGAGCCGCGGCACGAGTGGCGCGAAGACCGGGCTGCCTGAGGACATCGCTCCTGCGATCAGAACGCTTCAATTGAGCCGGGGCATGAATGCCGCAGAAACACGCCCTCTTCGTGGAAGACGCCTTCCAGGGTACCGGGGGGCTTCAATTGACCGCAGCGTCGAGCGTCTCGCTGAAGCACCTTCTATCGCTCGACGTCTAGGGTGCGGTCCCGGTACGATCCATTCAGGCAATAGGAGAACTGGCGCATGAAACGTCACCACCGCCGCGAGGCCACTCCTGTCGCGCACATGATCCTCTCCAAGCGCATGGCGGACCACAAGCCGCACGACATGGTGTGCGAGCTGGTGGACAACGCGTTCGATGCGGAGGCGGGTCGCGTGTGGATCGAGCTCGGGCGGCGGGGGATCACGGTGGCCGACGACGGCACCGGGATGGAGGACATCAACGACGCCATTCGATTCGGCAAGGGCACGCGCGCGGGACGCCGCGGCGGGGTGCTGGGGCGCTACGGCGTGGGCATGACCGATGCGCTCTGCAAGCTCGGACCGAAGGCCGAGGTCGCCACGCTCCGCGACGGCGGGCTGCGCCGGCTGCGGGTCGACTGGGAGGAGTGCCTGCGGGAGGGTCACTTTCCCTACCTTGAGGAAGGCAAGCCCCGCCGCAGCGCCGAGATCGCGCTGGTGCACGGCGTCTCTGTTCCCTCCGGGACGCGCGTGCGCATCCACGGTCAGGCGCCGGGCATCCAGCTCGACCGGCTTCGCCGCATCCTGACCGAGCGCTACACGCCCGGAATCTGGCAGGGTCGCGAGATCTTCGTGCGCCGCGAGAGCGGCCGGCGCGCGGCGGGCGCGGGCGCCCCCCGCGACGCAAACCCCTGGATCGCCGTCGAGGACATGGACCCCGGCCCGCTCCACGGCGCGATCGAGTACGAGGGCGAGATCGACGGGCGTCCCTACCACGTCTACGGCGGCCTGATGGAGCGGCGCAACGTCGTCTACAACCGGGCCTTCCTCGGCTACGCCTACCGCTTCGTGGAGGAGACGACCGAGCTGGTGAAGGGGCTCTCGACGGCGCACCTGCAGATCTTCCTCGGCGAGGCGTGGAAGGAGTGTCTCGGCACCCACAAGAACCGCCTCGAGCACGGCCGCGACGAGCTCTTCGAGGACATCCGCTCGCGGGCGAAGGACTGGCTCGCCGCCGCCGCGCGCCAGGCCGAGGCCCTCCAGCTCACCAGCCTCGCCCTCGAGCTGGAGGACTACCTGAAGCGCATGGAGCAGGCGCCCGGGGCCGACACGGTGGTCGCCGTGCGCCGGGTATCCCGGACCAGGGAGAGGGAGAAGGAGGTTTCGCGGGATCGCGAGAGCCGCCCCCAAGAGGGCGAGGGCTCGGCGAGCGGCGACTCCGGCGCCAAGCGGCGCCGCGGCATCCAGATCGCCTGGGATCCCGCCCTGCGTCAGATGGGGGAGCTCCGGGTCGGGGACGATGGCGAGATCTCCGTCACCTTGAACCCCGACGACGCGCGGATCCGCGCGCTGCGCGAGCGGCGGGACTGCCCGGGCCTGGTCCACATCATCACGGCCTACGTCGCGCAGTACGCGGCGCTCGGCGAGGAGAACGCGCGTCGCGTGCTGCGGCCCGGGATCGTGCGGGACGCCGATCCGGGGCTGCGCGCGCACGATCTCTACGCCTACTACTACGACCGCGTCGACCAGCCCGCCGTCGCCCACGAGGACGGGTGAGGTCGCGTCGAGGCGCTCAGCGAGATCGCCGCGGCGATCGAAGGCGAAGGGACCCGAGAGCGCTTCCCGGGGGAAGCCGCGCATGGCCAGGACAAAGAAGGACGATCTGGAGCGAGCCATCGAGGGCGCACTGGCTCCCGGTGCATTCGTCGGGTGGCGCGACGGCTGGCATTTCATCGAGGGCATCGAGGCGGTCCGCGCGAAGATCGCGCCCCTGATGGAGATGGGCGAGGGCGAGGCGAGGCGGGCCGCGACGCTGCTCGAGACGTTCATCGGAGGGTGCTACGAGAAGTCGGAGGAGATCGACGACTCGAGCGGGCGCTTCGGTCAGCTCGTGGAGCAGCTTTTCTGCGACTGGATCCGCGCCCGGCAGGCGGCGGGAGCGGGGCGGGCCGAGACGGCGGGGGTGCTTCTCTCCTGGATGGAGAACGACGACTACGGCTACTGCCACCTCCTGGAGAGGCAGGCCGTCAAGGTGCTCGATCGCGCCGGGCTCGCCGCCTTCGAGCGCGCCGTACGGGATGGGCCGAACGGGGGAGGCAGGAGGTCCTACGTCCCGCGGAGGAAGGTCGAGATCCTCAAGGCGATCTACCAAGCGCGGCGAGATGTCGATGCCTACGCGGTCCTGTGCGAGGAGGCGGGTGAGCTGGCGCCGGAAGACTGCGAGGCGCTCGCGCAGATGTGCCTCGCGCGGCGCCGGCCCGAGGACGCGTTCGCCTGGGTCGAGCACGGACTCGAGCTGGAGAAGGAGGGCCGCTTCCAAAACCGGTCGTCGTGGGGTCTTCCGCACCTTCAGCGGAAGATCCTGAAGAAGCTCGGCCGGAGCGAGGAGGCCCTGGCCTCGGCGTGGGAGCATTACCGGCTTGCACCGTCGGTCTACGCCTACGAAGACCTCATGAAGTTCGTCGCCAAGGGCGACCGCGCCGAATGGCACGCGAAGGCGATGGGGGCGCTTGAGGGCGCGGACCTCTCGTCGCGGATCGAGCTCCTCGTCAAGACCAAGGAGTGGATGCGGCTGGCCGAGGTGATCGATGCCGCTGCGCGCGAGGAGCTCGTGGAGCTCAGCCACTACACCACCGAGCCGGCGGCGAAGCGGCTCGGGAAGTCGCACCCGCTCCTCGCCGCGAAGCTTCACGTCGCGATGGCGCTCCGCATCCTCGAGGCGAAGAAGAGCCAGTACTACGACGCGGCGCTCCGGAACCTCGAGAAGGCGCGGAGGCTTCTGCTGAGAGAGGGGGGAGCCGGCGCCTGGGAGGCGCTCGTCTCCGAGATCCGAAGCGAGCACCGGCGCAAGACCGCCTTCATGCCCGGCTTCGAGTGGGTCGTGGAAGGGAGGTCGCTTCGCGAGCCGTCGTTCGCCGGACGCGCGCGGAGGCGCTGGAAGCGAGGCTCGGGCGCGGGAAGGAGGACATCGTGACCGGCAGGGACGGCAAGGTCGAGTGGGAGGGTGTGCTCCTCTCGGTTCAGCCCCGGATCCGGCTGCTTCGGAGCTTCGACGAGCGCTCGCACAGCTACCTCGGCTACCTCCTGCGGGTGCACGGGACGCTCGCCGGCGAGCCGAGGGACTTCGGCGTCGCCATCGGGAAGGGCGCGCACGAGAAGTACCAGCTCCGGGCCGGCGACCGGATCTCGGGGAAGGGCGAGCCCGTGCCCGACCCGCGGCTGGAGACGGCCGAGCTCTACAAGGTGAGCCGGCTCGCGGTCATCGCCAGAGCGGGCGAGGTGGTCGCGGATCCGCCGCCGTTTCTGGGCGTCCCGCCCCCGCTCGAGGTCTACCGCGAGCGCGGCCACCGGCGGCTCGCTGCGAAGACCTACGCCACCAGGTGCGGGGCCTGCATCTGGGGCTGCGAGATGGCGGTCGAGATGATCGTCGACCACTGGAACCCCTCGGTTCGGCGCTACCGGCGGGAGACGTTCTGCTACGGGCCGAAGAGCTGCTCTCTCTACAAGCCCGGGCCGACCCGAAAGGTGCCGGGCCGGAAGGGGATGTCCTGGGAGGAAGAAGACTGGGTCGACGAGGACGCCACCGCCCACCGCGGGCCGGACGACTGATTGGTGACTGATTGGTGGCTCAGCAAGGGCAGCACGGCGGAACAGAGGCCCGGAGAAAGCGGAGAGCGCCGGAGAAAGCGGAGAGCGTCGGAGAAAGCGGAGAGCGCAAGATAAAGTACCGCGGTCGCTCGGAGGTAGGTGCGGACTTGCGCGCGGTTGTGTACCGGATTCCATCCTCTGCGGTCGCCAGGTACCATTGCACTTGCGTGTAGCCAACCTGTTGTTCTTCGTCGCAGGCGTGGCTGCGCGCTGGTGCAGCGAGTGGCAGACGACGAAATCCGCATTCGGCTGCGGCCGCGCACGTCGCGGTCCCAGGACTCGGGGGAACGAGCGCGGCGGCTGCGCGCAACCATCTTGAGGCTGCGGCACCGAGCTGAGCGGACGGCGCGCATGCAATCATCGCGGTCGCGCGCCTTCGGCGGACCAGCGAGCCTTCAGCAACGGAGCCTCGTCAAGGTCCAGTTCGTTCCCAGTCGCTCACCAGGCGGCTGGTGTGCCCACGGCCGGTACCTCGCACGCGAGGGCGCCCAGCGGGAAGGTGAGCGCGGGCAAGGCTTCGACGCGGAGCGCCAGGATGTCCCGATCGACCGGCGTCTGGACGATTGGCAGAAAGCCGGTGACCGGCGGCTGTGGAAGGTGATCCTCTCGCCCGAGCAGGGCCAACGGCTGCACCTTCGCGAGCACACGCGTGAGCTGGTGTCAGCCATGGAGCGGGACCTGGGCACGCGCCTCGAATGGGTGGCCATCGACCACTACAACACGCCCCATCCCCACGTCCATATCGCCATTCGGGGTGTGGACGAAGACGGTAGGACGCTCGCAATCCCCGCCGAGTACGTGCGACACGGCATCCGGGAGCGAAGCCAGCAGCTCGCCACGCAGCGGCTCGGCTACCGCACGGCCCAGGACCGAGCGCGGGCCCGCGAGCGGGGAATCAGGGCTCCTCATTTCGGAGAACTCGACGCGATCCTGGAGAAGCGGGCGGACGCGGAACGAGTGATCAGCTTCGAGGATGCGGTCTCGCCGCAGCCTGCCGCCCAGACCCTCCGGCTGCAGCTCATCGGCCGCCTCAAGTACCTGGAGGAGTACGGCCTGGCGCTGCCGATGGGCGGCCGCACGTGGTATCTCCATGAGCTTCACCGGCCCCTCCTGCGGCAGATGCAGCTCTTGAGAGACGTTCAGAAGAGCGTCGCCCGCGGCGAGGTGCTGCTCGCCAACCCCGACGCCCCGCAGATGCTCCGCGAGCTGGGCCCCGGCGAGCTCGTGCGAGGCCGCGTCGCGGGGGTGACCTTCGGGGAGGTCGAGGAGCGGGTGTTCCTCGCGCTCGAAGGCACAGGTGGGTACGTCTACCTCATCCCGGAGACGCCCGAGATCGAGCAGCGTCGGCGCGAAGGCGGCCTCCGGAGGGGAACGATCGTCACGCTCGAACGGCGCTCGGCGGAGCGCGCGCGCAGCGGCGGCCACCCGATCGAGGTTCATGCCCACGGCCGGCTTGACGAGCTTGAGGCCACAGCCGAGCACGAAACGGTTCTCGACCTGGCGGTGCTGGAACGCCTGGAGGGCGTCGCCCCTGCCGAGCACCGAGAGATCCGCCTCCGCGGATTCGCGCAGCAGTGGGAGACGGCCCTCGCTCTCCGTGAGCGCGCGCTCATCCGGGCGGGTCTGGTCCTGGAACCGGCGGCCCATGCCCTGGGGCACCGGCAAGCGGCGCAAGGGGCCTTGGCGCAGGTACGCGCACGGATGCGCCAACGGGATCGCATGCCCCTGACATTCGCCGAGGTCGCGCAGGAACTCGGAAAGCCCATCCGGGAGGCGGGGACGACCTGGGGAATGACCCACCGTGGCCGTCTTGCGGCCTACGCCGAGGACGACCAGGGACGGCGCTACGCCATGCTGGAGGACTGGCACGGGATCATCGCTGTTCCGACGCAGCAGCGGGATCTCGCGGTCGGGACCGAGGTTCGTGCCAGATCGGCGCCCGCGCGGCGCAGCTCGGATGACGCCCTCGAGCAGGAGCGCCGCCGCGGTATCGTCTGGCAGCTCGCCGACTTGGAGCGCGAGCGCGACCGGGGTCGTGGGCGCTGACGGGCAGAGCTTCGTAGCCCTTGTCTCGAGCCCGCGGCTCTGGTACATCTGTCGCCGTCGCTCCCCCGGATGACCGGTGTTCCGCGCGAACGGAACGCGTCATGCCTCGCCGGTCAACGTTGCAGTCGCCGCACGGCCCGCTGCGACCGCCCTGCTCTGCGAGCGAACCTCCATGCCGCGCGGGCGGCAGGAAGAGCTCCGCGTCTGGCTCCCGCCGGAGCTGTACGGCCGTGTGTTGCGCGAGGCCGCCGTGCGCGGTGTCTCGCTCTCGCGTTGCGTCCGTGACCGCTTGGAGGCGCACTTCGGCCTTGAGGAGGAGCTTCTCGATGTCGTCGAGCGGAAGGACGTTCCCCCCGCAGACGTGGCGACGGGATCAGCGCTGCGCCTGCGGCTCCTGGACGAACTAGAAGAACGCCTCGGCGCGACGCTGGGTCGCCAAGCGGAGTCGCTGGAGCAGATCGCCTCCGACGTGCGTCTCGTTGCCTGCCTCGTCGATCGCGCCTACCTCGGGCTCGTGGCCACCCTGGCCTTCCGGGACGAGCGCGACGCCGATGCGCGTGCAGCGCAGGCGGCGAAGCACCACGCCATCTGGCGCAAGGCAGCCGGCCGCCTGTGGAGGGATGGCGGGCTCGCGTTCCATTTCGCCGAAGACGAGCAAGACTCAGGAGGAGCGAGAGAATGACACAGAGCACAATCAAGCTCCGGCCGCAGGAGCCGGAGATTCCGGAGCGCAAACTACGGCTCCGGCTACACGGCCGCCTGGCCGCGGACCTGGACGACTATCGCGCTCTGTATGCTCGCGCCCACGGCCAGGAGATCGAGCTGCCCGCCCTGATCGAGGGCATCCTCGAGCAGTTCCTGGCGAGTGACAGGGCGTTTCGGCGGCAGCGCCGAGCGAGCGCATCGCGAGGCGGGCTGCCGTCGGACCGTGTGGACTGAGCCGGCCACGATGCACGCGGGGCGGTGCCTGGCGGACGGGCGACGCATCGGGTGCGACTCAATGGCCTCTCCGTGACCGTCACAACTCGTGTTCGGTGGGCTCGGCTCTGCGCACGCGCGACCGTTCGAGGAGCCGGCCGCTATGCCCGCCCGCCGCTTGGACCTGGTCCTGCCAGCCGCTCATCGAACGCGAAAGGCTTGGGATCGCCGATCACGAGCCTTCCGAAGTCCGGGTGGCGCGGGTTCAGGAGGAAGTTGTGCTCTCCGGGCACGACCGCCGAGGGCACCCGGAGCACGACCGTCTCGCCTGCCTCGGCCCAGCGGGTGCCGATGTCTCGCAGCGCCGGAGGACCGGGCTGGCGGCGCCACTCCACCGGGAGCTCTTCGATCCCCACCTCGCGGATCGCGAGGTCGTCCGGGATTTCCACGGGGAAGCAGATGAAGCTCGGCGGAAGCCGGTTGCGGTGCAGGTGGATGAGCTGCTCCAGGGCTGCGAGCGCCCGGCTCTCCGAGCAGTAGACGAGCGGAGTTCCCGGGTGGTGCCAGCGGCCGGCGTACAGCATCGCGCCTTCCCCGGTGAAGGCCGCCGTAACGTGCTCTGCCTTGCAGATGCGCCAGACGCGCATCAGCCGACGATGCCGTGCTCGATCCGGCCGAGAACCTGGTCGACCTGCTGGACGCCGATGTCCGTGTCGAGGAGGGTGAGCGGCTGCTGCTTGCCGAGTGAAGTGTTGGGGGCGTGTATCCAATCGGCTGATTCGTCCGGATCCTCGAACACGCGGTTCGCGTGGGCCAGCACGCGAGCCAGGCGGTAGAGCCGGTCGGACTCGTCGGGCGCCAGGCGCTTCTGCTCCTTGCGACGCAGGAAGTTCCGGCGCGAGAGGTGGAGGATGTCGCAGAGGACGTCGCGGGAGATCCCGTACTGATCCATCACGGCCGCAAGGGCGGCGAAGGGCAGGCCCTCGCGGACCCGCTCGGCGAGATCCTCCGGCGCGCGCGCTCTCCGGCCCAGGACCTTGGTGCCCCCAAGGACGCTCACGACTTCTTCGACCTCGCGCCGGTTCCGATTGGCCACCAGGAACCTCCTCAGAGAGCTGCGCCTTTTGGCGTAATCATCGCGCCATATGGCCTAATCGTCAAGTTGCGCCCTCAGTTTGAGCGGTTTGCTGAAGGACCACTGAAGAATTCGCCTGGGCGTCCCTCGGAGGCCGGACCCGTGAACGAGATCGAGACCGGAGCGCTGCCGGTTCCGCCGTCCTCCGAACCCAGCGTCAGAGCACCTCGATGCGGGCCCTGGAGTCCGGAACCTCACCCAACCGGGCGTCGGAGGTGAGCAGCGGCGCCCCAAGGGCCTCCGCCAGGGCGAGGTAGGCAGCATCGTAAGCCGACGCGTTGTGGCGCAGCTCCCAGATCCGGCCCAGGAGCACGTCGTGCGGGTAGCGGTTGAGGTCCAGGTCCCCGAGATCGTCGAGGGCCTGCACCGCGCGCCCCTCGTCGAGCTGGCCGCGCGCGACCCATCGCCTCAGGACCTGCGCCACCTCGAGGTCGATCAGGTGGGGGGCGTGGAGCGTCTCCTCAGGCGAAGCGATTCGATCGGCGACGCGGCTCCCCTTCTCCGTGACGAGCAGGAGCTCCAGGACCGCCGAGGCGTCGAGGACGATCACCGGCGGTTTCGCTCGGCGCGTACGGCGTCCGCGGGCGCCGGTCGCGGCCGCGCGGACGCCCTCTTCGCGAGGCGTCGGAGCAGCTCGCCCCGGGTCGGCCGCTCCAGCGAGCGACGCAGCTCCTGGAGCAGGTACTCGGACACGGACATCCCGGCCAGCGCGGCGCGGGCCTTCAGCTCGCGGTGCAGCTCGTCGGGGACGTTGCGGATCTGGACCATCGGCATGCACAGAGCATAGAGCCATGTGGATCACATGTCCAGCATGCGATCAGGATGGACCCGGTTCGCGGTCCGATGAGAAGGTCCGTCAGCGGGCCAGCCACGACCGCGAAACGGCGAATCAGCAGTGGAGCTTGGGGCAGTGACGAGCGGCCTCCCCCTGGGATCACATACCCGGTGTCGGAACCGCGTGCCGCCAGACCCCCCGCGGGGCTCATTCTCCAGATTGACCGGCGCCCCGCGCTTTCTTGTGTCCTAGAGGGACCTGTCGGAATCGAGGGGTCAGCGGTAGTCTCTACAGAAACCCAGAAAATCGCAGGAAAACCATGAAGAGGGAAAGTCAGATCTCAGCCGTCGTTTCGGAGACGACCCGGGAGCTCTTGGAGCGTCACGTGCGCGCAACGGGTGTGAAGAAGGGGTACCTCGTCGAACAGGCGCTGCGCCACCACCTTCAGGCACTGCAAGAGCTGCCGGCGGACGTGATCGTCCACCCGAAGCTGGTCGTGACCCGCAAGTCCGGCGAGGCGCTCTTGAAGGAAGTCGAGAAGGCAAGGCCGACGGAGCCGCTGCGCGAGCTTCTCCGCGATGGAGATTAGGGCGCTCCGCGAGGACGACGACCGGTCCCAGTTTCGCTCCGGTGACCCAGATCTCGACCGCTTCCTGCACCGCTTCGCGGGCCAGAACCAGTTTCGTCACTACGTGGGTGTCACCTACGTCGCGGTCGATGAGGGCAGGATCCTCGGCTTCGCGACGGTGGCTCCGGGCCACATCGAGATCGATGACCTTCCCGCGGCCACGCGAAAGAAGCTGCCTCGCTACCCACTTCCGGTGCTCCGGCTGGCCCGTCTCGCTGTGGATGAAGATGCCCGCGGTCAAGGACTCGGCCGGCGGCTCCTCCGGTTCGTCCTGGAGCTCGCCGTCCCGATGGCCAACGACTACGGCTGCATCGGGGTGTGCGTGGACGCGAAGCCCGATGCGGTGGAGTTCTACCGTCGCTACGGCTTCACTTCCATAGACGCCGTGGAGGGGCAGTCGGATGCTCGCCCATTGCCGGTTCTGATGTTCCTTCCCATTCGCGCTGTTCGAGACGCACTCGGCCGGGGGAATAGGTGAAGGAGGTGGCGAAGGGGAAGGTGATGGTGCCGCCGGAGAGGACGCGAAGGGAGTCGCTCCGGAGCGCGATCGCCCAGGAGGAGGCCCGCCTGGATCGGCTCCAAGCCGAGTGTGCGGACGCACGAACCTGCCTGGAAGCGCTTCGAGCCGAGCTCGCGGAACTCGACGCGGAATCGGAGTCGGGAGCGGTTCCGCAGGCACCGGCGACACCTGTCGTTCCGCAAACACCGGAGGAGAAGGTCCAGCTGTTTCGGTTGCTCTTCCGCGGCCGTGTCGATGTCTTTCCCGTTCGGTTCGTGAGCCGGCGAACCGGAAAGGCCGGCTATGCGCCGGCGTGCCGGAACAAGTTCGTGAACGGCGTATGCGGCCTGCCGAGGATCAAGTGCAGCGAATGTCCCAACCAGGCCTTCCTTCCCTTCGACGATGCGGCCATTCTCGCCCACCTGACGGGTCGCCACGTGATGGGCCTCTACCCGCTCCTCGAGGACGAGACCTGCTCGCTCCTCGCTGCGGATTTCGACAAGAGCACGTGGACCGAGGATGTAGTGGCGTTCGCAGAGACCTGCCGGCGAGTGGGCGTACCGGCCGCCATCGAGCGCTCCCGCTCCGGGAACGGCGCACACGCCTGGCTCTTCTTCTCGGCGCCGGTGCCTGCGAGAGCGGCACGGGCGATGGGCTGCCACCTCCTGACCGAGACGCTGACGCGGCGTCACCAAGTCGGTCTCGACTCATACGATCGTCTCTTCCCGAGTCAGGACACACTGCCCCGCGGCGGCTTCGGCAACCTGATCGCATTGCCCCTGCAGCACGAAGCACGACAGGAGGGCAACTCCGTCTTCCTCGACCCCGAGCTCCGGCCCTACGCCGACCAGTGGGCCTACCTGGCCAGCGTTTCGCGGATCGATCCTGCTGGCGTGGAGCGGATCGCGCACGAAGCGAGGCGAGAGGGGTCGGTCGTGGGCTTCCCGCGCGCAGAGGTCGACGACGCCGAGCCGTGGCGTCGGCGGCCGTCGCGGAGGGCGACAAGGCGGCGCGTCACCGACCCGCTCCCGCCGAGGGTTTGCGCCGTGCTCGCGCAGCGGCTCTTCATCGAGAAGGCCGGGCTTCCCTCGCCGATGATCGACCAGATCAAGCGCCTAGCGGCGTTCCAGAACCCCGAGTTCTACAAGCGGGAACGCCTGCGGCTCTCGACGGCCTTCACGCCGCGCGTCATTGGGTGTGCCGAGGATCTTCCGGGACACATCGTGCTACCTCGGGGTTGTTGCGGTGCCCTCGAAGCCCTATTGGCCGACCACGGCGTCACCCTGGAGGTCCGTGACGAGCGGGCTTCTGGGACCGATGTGGCGTTCGAGTTCCGGGGCGCGTTGACCGAGGTTCAGCAGCGGGCGGCGCGGGCTCTCCTCGACCACGAAACCGGGGTTCTCGTCGCGCCGCCCGGGGTGGGAAAGACGGTCATCGGAACCTGGCTCATCGCGGCGCGTGGCTGTAGTACGCTCGTCCTGGTACACCGCCGGCCCCTGCTGGACCAGTGGAAGACACAGCTCTCGATGTTCCTCGGCCTCGAGCCGAAGGCCATCGGGCAGGTCGGAGGCGGCAAGCGGGCCCCGAACGGGCGCCTCGACGTCGCCATGCTGCAGAGTCTCGTGCGAGACGGACGTGTCGACGACCGGGTCGCCGCCTACGGCCAGGTCGTGGTCGACGAGTGCCACCACCTTCCCGCGGTCTCCTTCGAGCGGGTGCTGAGGGAGGCCAGGGCCCGCTACGTCGTCGGCCTCACGGCGACGCCGAAGCGCCGCGACGGCCACCACCCGATCACCGAGATGCAGCTCGGTCCGATTCGCTTCACGATCGACCCGAAAAGTCAGTCCCAGGCGCGCCCGTTTGCGCAGCAGCTGATCGTCCGCGAGACCGGGTTCCAGCCGGGGCGTGAAGACGGCGATCTGAGGATCCAGCAGCTCTACGCGACCCTCATGGCGGACGAGCAGCGCAATGCGTTGATACTCGACGACGTGATCGGAACACTCGAAGAGGGCCGCTCGCCGATTCTCCTCACCGAGCGGAGGGAGCATCTCGACAGCCTGGCCGCCCGCCTCGAGAAGTTCGCCCGCCACCTCATCGTCCTGCGCGGCGGAATGAGCGCGCGCGAGCGACAGCGGGCGCAAGAGAGGCTCGCCTGCATTCCGGAGACCGAGGAGCGCCTCGTTCTCGCGACGGGGCGCTACGTCGGCGAGGGCTTCGACGACGCACGGCTCGATACGCTCTTCCTGGCGCTTCCCATCTCGTGGAAGGGGACGCTCGTCCAGTACACCGGCCGCCTCCACCGACCTCATCCTGCCAAGAAGGAGGTGCGGATCTTCGACTACGTCGATCGCGGCGTGCCCATGCTCGAACGGATGTTCGAGAAGCGGCTTCAGGGGTATCGTGCCCTCGGCTACGCCCGGGGCGAGGCCCCACTGGGCTTCGGCGAGGCGCCTGCCGAGCTCGTCCTCGAGTACGACGAGGAGGCGCTCCGAGCGCTGGATCAGGGGGACGAGTACGGGTGAGGCACGGACGGGAGTCTTGCCCACAGCCGAGATCAGCGGACCTGCTCAGGCGCCCATCCGGAGGACCTCCAACATGCAGCTCATCTTCGTGGACACGGAGGACGCAAGCCCCACGCCGACCGGCTGGACTCTCCGGGAGTTCGGGGCAGTGGAGTTCGAGTCGCGCCGGACGTTCCACGGAAGGGATTCCTCCCGCGAGACGTTCGAGGCCTTCAAGCAGTGGCTCGAGAGCTTCGGCCGACAGCGCAAGGTCTTCGTGTCCGACAACCCCGCCTACGATTGGGCGCCGATCAACTTCTACTTCCACCTGTACTTCGGGGAGAACCCGTTCGGGCACTCGGCGCGGCGAATCGGCGACTTCTACGCCGGGCTGGTCGGTGACTTCGGCCGGGCCTCGGAGTGGAAGCGTCTCCGGATCACCAAGCACGATCACCATCCCGTGAACGATGCGATGGGCAACGTTGAAGCCTTCGCTCGGATGCTTGCGGGGGAGCGAGTCAAGCCCGCGAAAGAGCGGCCGTGCGCGCACCGCCGGTCGTCGGATCTTCACGAAGGCGATTGATCGGCGTTGGCCCGCGGCCGGCGCTCAACCCTTCGACGTTGCGCCATGGGCACCGCGCCGCTTCTTCAAGCGCCCGCGGACCGCGGCTCGAATCGCCTCGACGTCAGCCTCGGTCCAGGGCTCCGCCGCACCGCTGTCGAGGCCCTCGAAGAGAAGGGCCTCGAGCTGCTCCTGCGCGGCCCGCTTGCGGTCCTCGCGAATCAGGTGGCGCATGTATTCGCTCGGGGTGCTGAAGCCCGCGCGCGCCACGCGCTCATCGACGAACTCGCGGAGGTCGTCCGGCACGGAGAAGTTGATCGAACTCATGTGAAGAATTTTATCAAATATCATCATCGCCCCGACGCCCCGCGCTTCTGGAGCTGCCGGGCCTCCGAGACTGCTGGAGGAACATTGGAGGAACATGATCCAAGACGAAAAGATTAATTATTTCAAATAGTTGCGACAATCGGACGCGGGTTCGATTCCCGCCGCCTCCACCACTAGTAGCTGAATCGAAAAGGTTTTCGATCGCTCCGGTTGTCGTGGCCTGGTTGTGGCCCTGGCGGGATCGCGCCCACTGGAGGGCCGACCACCGTGGGAAGACGCCCGTCACACGCGAGCCGTCCAGGAGAATGGCTCCCGATAGATCCGAGCGCGTTTCCCCCAAGCCGTCTACTCACAGTTTCTCACTGCGACCGCGGGAGCCTCGCATCCCGGAACCGGAATGCCCGGGAATACCTCCTCGTCCGGGGCCGGCAGGGATTCGAGCTGGGGAGGCGGTGAGCAACCCTGGGGGACGAGCGCCGCCGCATAGCTGTACCCCAGGAAGATGCGGTTCGACCAGTCGAGCTTCGGGCGAATCGATGTCAGGGGGCGCGTAGCGTAGGGCTGCACGTACCACTGGTTGGTTTTCGCGTAGAGAACGACACGGTACGAGCTCGATTCGCCGTGGCTGATTCCCCAGACCTTGCCGCCGATCTTCTCCATCCGGCCGTCTCCGACGAAGCAGCCAGGCACCCGGAGGATCTCGATCATCGGCGGCGGCGCTTCGAAGAAGCTGACGGGCTTCATGGTCCGGTCGGAGTACCAGAGCCCCCAGTGCGATTCGAGCTCGACACCGGATGCGTCTCCCTTCCACTCCTCGTCGAAGGCGGCGAAGAAGAAGTACGGGACGTTTCTCTCGAGGGCGAGGGGGACGAAGGTCTCGAGGAAGAGCTGCTGATTGTCCTGGTTCGGAATCGCATCACCGAAGGGATCGCCTTCCGTCGGCCAACCGGTCTCTCCGATGATCACCTCCTTCTCCGGGTATGCCGACTCGACGAGGAGCCACCGTTCGACGACGTAGTCCGCCGCCTCTTCAACGGGTATGCCCGCCCAATACGGGTGAACGTTGACCAGCAAGAAGTCGAGCTCGGCGGCCAGCGCGGGATTCGCTAGCAGGGTCGCCTCGGTATCGGCGTAACCGACTCGCATTCCCCTACGGATCACCCTCGGATCGCTCTTCACGGCGCGGATCACCTCGATGAGCTGATCCACCGTGAGGTTGCCGTGCAGCAGCGGCTCGTTTCCCACCACGAGTCCTGCACAACGCGCGGGTTCGCATGCCGCGATCAGTCGCTCGATCTCCTCGGCGTTGGCCGCCGGGTCGCTGTCGATGTGGGCCCCGGCGTAGATCATCAGGTTCGCCTGCTTCGCCATACGAGGGATCAGCTGCTCGCTCTGGGCGACGGCATAGGTGCGGAGGCGGGTGGTGAAGCCCCTCAGGATCTTCATGTCCTCCGCGATCTCTGCCTTGGACGGATAGGCTGTCCCTGGCGCCTGGCCATCCCGGAAGGTTCCGTAGGCGAGTCCCCAGAGCTTCGGCGAGTCGAGTCGCTGCGAGGTGGCCTCGGCGGGTGCGAGAAGGCAGACCATCGCGATCAAGAGACCGCCTGTCTGTGACCTTGTCATGGTATGAACTCCTGCGTTGCGATCGTTGCTTGGCTGCTCGAGAGAGCCTGGGCGGGCAGCGCGGTGCCGGATTCAGACCAGCTGGCACGCGCAGCGGCTGTCCGTGACCAGGTGTGTGATCAGGCGCTCCGGCTGGTCGAGGATCGCCTTCACCACCTTGGTCTTGGGCTCGTGACACCGGTGGCAGGGGCCGGCGACCAGCAGTACGTGCTTCCTCTTCTTGATGAACTCGTTCAACCCGCTCAGCCTCATGATGGTCATGGCGCGGATCTGCGAATTCGGCTCGAACGGACCATCCGAGCCGATCGGTTGCCACAAGATGTCGCCGAGACATCCTGCCTTCTCGAGCTCATCCACGGACTCGCCCGCGACGTGCATGTAGTGCCTCAGCATGGAGTGCTCGTCGTTCCAGCAGCTCGTCGAGGTGACGATGATGTCGATCTCCGCGGCGCGGTCGAAGGCTTCCTTGATCCCCGGCAGCTCCTGAAGCTTCTCCTCCTCGGCGGCCTTGACCATCGCGGGGGAGTGGAGCGCGACGAAGCTCGCCTCGAAAGGCATGGCGTGATCGTCGACGAAATAGGTGAAGAAGGCGTTCGGATCGGTCGTCGGATCATTGACGTCGAAGCCAGCCACCAGCGCATGGAAGACGATCTTGGACGGGAGATGCTGGGCCGGCTCGCGGAGAAGCTCTGCGAATCCTCGCGCGAGCATGCGAAGCGCGGTCCCCCCGGAGAACCCGATGTGAACCTCCTCGTCCAGATGATGCTGCTGAAGCAGCTCCAGCAGCATCTTTGCCCCGTGGTATGCCACTTCCTCCGTTCTGGCGGTGGGAACGACGGTCGCATCCTGCAGCCACGGATAGGCATCTCTGAGGTGCTGCTCCAGCGAGTGCTCCGGCGGGGGAACGAAACGGATCCAGCCGTGGGCAGCCGCGATTCGCAGGTACTCATAGGGCTTTTCTCTAGTGATCGGCTCCGAGTACTCCTCCTCCATCCGCTGCTTGATCTGCACGGCGGTGAGACCCTCCTCGCAGAAGAGGCTGCAGACGGTGTTGCGCTTCTCCGCCTCGGTCATGCCCCCGCCGTTTCCGGCCTTCTTTCTCTGGTTCCTCTCCGAGCCCCGATTCTTTGGCTTCCTCGCAGCTCTTCCACCGCCCGCGCCCCGAGTCCTGGTCGCCATCGCCAATCCCCTCCGTCTGGATCTCCACAGTCTACTTTCAAAAGTTCAGGATTGTCACCTTTCCGCCGCCAATCTGGAGCATATATCAAAAACTGTGATTCCAAGATCGGTTCGGATCGTACAGCGCCACGGCTGTGTGAGGAGCTCTCCCAGCTTTCTTACAGCAAGGCAAAACTGTGTATAAATATTTGTAAATAATACGTTTTGTACCATCGACCTCGGCTTGCAGGGCTGCTACCGTTCCAGCCATGCAAAGGCAGCGCGTCGCTCCTCCTCTCTGCGAGTCCGGGAATTCCTGGAAATCTGTGAGATATGGATTCACAGCTTTCGACAGTAGGCGAAAATCGTGGAGAGCGCCAGTCGGGCCAATCGGACCAATGGGGAGCGGCCAGCTGTCCAGGCAACCAGAAGAGCAGGAGGGAGAGCCAGTGGGGGCTCGACATAGGAGAATCAAGAGGAAGATTAGAGTGGGCGTGGACTATGGAATGGGGGGGTCCGTCTCGGGCGTATTTCCCCGTGACGAGCTGGCGGGCAAGCCGGCGGGCGAAGTCATCCAGCGCGTCCTCGACCATCCCCAGACGCCCGGGACGGCTGGCAGGACGGCGAAGGTCCTGGGGGACGCCATCCGGACCGGGCGGGCCATCGACCTGGAATTGACCAGAAACGCGAGCCGCAGGTCGGAGGGCGAGCCGATCAGCTTCGATCACATCCTCGTCCCTCGCGAGCAGGACGCGGAGCAGAGCGAGGGGGGTCTGGTCCAGGAGACCGAGGAGATCGCGATGCGTCTCTCCGAGAGCTATTGCGGCGGCGACTCGCGATGGCAGCCCGGCCGATACCGCGACCGGGGGTGAGGAGACGCCCGCAAGGCGCTTCTCGGGCCACCTTCTTCTTGCGTGAAGGTGTCTTCGTGGCACCGGTGACGAGTCGTCCCGGGCAGGGCCGGCGAGTCGGCTCCCTGCACGAATACCTGCAAGCACTGCTGGCGCGCCGCCCCTCCCCGGGGGCACCCGTCGGCGGTGTGCTCGGCGAGGCCTGGACCTATGCGCAGCATCTCCAAGTGCTCCGCTTCTGCCTCAACGAGTTGACGCCACATCTTCGCTCTTGCGGAGGGGAGTCGGGAGGTCGTCGTGAGAGTACGCTGCCACTTCCCTCGCGAACCTTCGAGAGGCTGGACAGATGGGCGATGGAGCTGCTTCGGGGCCTGGACGGCAGGCTCCCTCCGCCGGGCTCCCTCGAAGCACTGGACGCTCTGCTGAAGGTGCCCTTCGTGGTCTCGGGGGGAATGGTGATTCCGATCTCACCGGTTGCAGGCACACGAGAACCCGGCCTCGCCAGCGCCCTCGGCGGCGTGCACCACCTCCTCCGCCCGGAAGAAGCGCGGCCGTTCGAGGAGGTGCTTCGAGAAGTCAGGCTGGAGCAAGAACGGTGCCTCCAGCGGAGCATGAGAGCCCAGCACGCGTTGAGCCGGATGGCATCGCAGCTCCTCGCAGAGGTGAGATTCGCCCTGGAGCGGTGTGCTCCCCATGACTGCGGGCGCTACCAGGTCCTCTACCGCGACCGGGAACACCAGCTCCAGCACTCCCGCGGCCACTGGGTCCTGGTCCGAGGGCCGCTCACCAGAAGAATGGACGGGCAAACTCTCTTCGCGGGGCTCCGCCTCGCCGGGCGCACGCGTCGAGATTGGCTCGGCGTGGCCCCGCGCCCCGGTGTCCAGCAGGGGGAATTCTGGGCGCCCGACGGCAGCCCGTTGCAGGGCGGCGTCTGCATGGGGAACCCGGGACAGTACTCCCGGCTGCTTTCCCATCAGTTCACCGACGCAGAGGCGGTGGTGGAGTGGCTCGACGCCGGCGTGATTCTGCTCACCGGCCGAAGCGCGCTGCACCGCCATCTCCGAACGCCCAGGGCGGAGCGTCTTCCCCGCCAGAGGGTCGTCCTCCCGCGGGGTCGTTGAGGCGATGCTGAACCATTGGGATTCAGAGGTGCGTCTCTCGTTCGATCCCTTGGCGCTGGAGCGATGCTACCTGGTCGCCGACATCCTGGACGACGAGTTCGCCGAGCCGTACCTGGAATATGGACTGCTCGGTCTCGCGGACGAGTCGAATCCGCTCCGCGTCGTGGCCACGCCCCTGCTCGTGGGTCAGAGCGTGACGGCGGGGAGCGTGGAGCAGCCGGGGCGTCAGGTGCTTCGCATGCGGGACGAGATGGAGCTGCTCTCGCACCTCATGCGGCGGCGACTGGTGCCGATCGCGTTCATCCACCGGCATCCGTCGAGCTGCGACGCGTCGCTCACGGATGACGAGTTCCTTCGGGGTGTCTTCATCGATCAGGTATCCACCGTCGTGAGCTTCAGAGAGGTTCGGTGGATCGATGCGAGTGATCCCCCGTGCGCCTGCCCGGTAGTGCGCCGCCTTTTCAGGTGCTCTCTTGGGGACGGGAGCGACCTCGTTGAGCTCCAGAGCGAATTTGGCATGGCCTTCTCGCTGATCGTGAATCGAGAGCGGGACCACCGGCTCTACGCGGTCCGGAAGGAGACGTGTCCGTTCTGTGACGAGTCCGCGGTCAGCGACGTGGCGGCCCGCATCGACCCGGATCCGCGCTCTCCGGCTTCGGAGCTGGACCGTGCGGCGATGCGGAGCCGGCTCGTCCAGGAAATCCGGGCGAAGATCAGCTTCGGCGGGAGGCGGGAAGAGATCGAGAGGATCCAATGAGGACCAGGGAGGAGCCATTGCAGGACCGGGTAGGCCAGGCGGGGGCGGACATCCTGCGCATCAGCGAGACGGCGGTACTGGTGGTCGTCGACGAGGCGGACCTCGGCGAGCCGTGGTTCCACCCCGCCTGGGTGCTGTGTCGCGCGCTCGGCGCGCTGGGCTTCGGGTTCATCCACCTCCGAGGTGCGGAGGCGTTCGGGGAGGATTTCTCCCTGCTGATGGAGGGCTTTCCCTTCGCTCGGCACGGCCCGCCTCTGGAAGAAGCCCCGCCCTTTGACATGGTGCTGCATCTCGGGAGCGATCCCGACTCGCGGAACGCCTGCGCGGGGCTCGCCCTGTCGCGTTCTGCTCGGTTCACCTCGGTTTCCTGGGGCTCCAACTGGGTCGCGATGCAGTCGCTGGAGGGGATCCTGCAAGGCGCCTCGCTGATCGACGGGGAGGACTTCGTCGGCGAGGAGCCGATCGCTCCGATCGCTCGCATCGCAGCGGGTCTGGCGCTCCAGGAAGCGCTCAACTTCGCTGGTCAGCTCGAGGCAGCTGCGCCGCCCGGTTCCTTGATCTCCTTCGATGCCGCGACGGAGACGCGGATGCGCCAGCAGAACGGCCCGCCGTGGCCTGAGGCGTACCTCGAGGACAGGATTCTCGACGTGATCGGAGCCGGGGCGGTGGGCACCCATCTGCTCGAGTCGATCGCCCCGATGCTGGGCCCGGGGTGCGAGCTGCGCATCGTGGATTTCGACGTGGTGGGCCCCGAGAACCTCGCCATTCAGCCGGCCTTCTCGGCTGTCGACGTCGGTAGACCGAAGGCGATCGTGATGGCCGAGAAGCTGGCGCCTTTCTGCGATCCAGAGCTGTACATCCGCCCCATGGTGATGCGCTACCAGGACCGCCCGTCCGGGCTTGCGGCTCCGTCGCTGCGGGTCGCCTGTCCCGATACCTTTGCGGCCCGCAAGTACGCAAACGACTGCTCGATCGACGACGGGATTCCGCTCGTCGAGGCTGGAAGCGCTCCCCTCGTCGCACAACAGCGAAGCTACCTGCCGGGACGGACGGCGTGCCTCCAGCACAGGATTCCGAACCTGGCGGATCGCGCGGCCGATGAGCGAGATCCGGCGAGCTGCTCGCGGGATCGAGCGTTCACGCTCCCCGGCACCTCCTTGGTCTGTGGAGGGATCCTGGCCGTCGAGACGCTCCGCGCGCTCCAGCCGGAGGAGTTCGGCTGGCCGTCGCCGGGGACCATCGTCTACGACGCCCATTTCCCCGCACGCTTCGGCGTGATCGACCCTCGCAACCCCTGCTTCCATCCGCCGGCCCGGAGATCCTGAGAGTGTCGGGATGGAGCGTCTGATTGGAATCGACGGTGAGCCCAATGCTCTTCACGAGAGAGAAGGACCTGAATCTGCTGGCGATCGGCGCGCATCCAGATGACATCGAGCTCGGCGCTGGAGGCCTCATCCATCGGCTCCGCGCCGAGCTGGGTGCACGGGTACGCTTTCTCCTCTTCACGCACGGTCTCAAGAGCCGGCAGACCTCGGGCGACTTCGGCCAGGATCAGAGGCACCAGGAGTCGATCAAGGCCGCCGCCCTGCTCGGTCTCGAGGAATGCGATGTGACGATTCTCAGCTACCCGGACTGCGGCCTTCATGGCCACCTGCATCCGCTGATCCAGGAAGTCGAAGGGGTGATCGATGCGGAGAGGTTCGACGTGGTCCTGACGCACGCGAGGGGAGACACCCACCAGGACCACAAGAGCGTGTACGAAGCGACCGTCTCCGCCACCAGGGCCTTCGACGGGACGGTGCTCTTGTACCAGGCGCCGTCGACAATACCCAATGAATTCAGACCGACCTTCTTCGTCGACTTGACGAACGGTCATTTCGAGGCAAAGCAGAGCGCGCTTCGGGAACACGTGAGCCAGCGCGAGAAATCCTTCATAGCCGCGGATCGGGTGCTTTGGGTTGCACGCAGCTGGGCCGCATTCCTCAATGCGCCGGACGGAATGTTCGAAGCCTTCCAGGTCTACAAGTCGTTCTGGTGTTGACTTGCTTCGTTGGGGCTCATTCCTCACTCCGCGATCCGCAGGAAAACACAGATCGTCGGCGGCTCGCTGATCTCGCGATCGCGGTGGAGTCCGATGGCCGTGACGTGGAGCTTCTTGCTGAAGCGGCCCAGATGGAATCTCTCGACGGCCTCGACTTCCTCGGCGCACATGGATGCCCGGTAGATGCCCGACTCGTCCGCAACGGACTTGCCCTCCGGGAAGAGAAAGGGGAAGCCCGGTGACCGGTATACGCGGGTCGCGCGGTAGGCGTTCCAGGTCTTCGGCTCGGATCTCGATTCGCGTCTCTCGGTTGCGAGCGAGGGCTGCGGACCGTACTGGAAGAACCCGGCGGCGCAGGGTTCAGCAGCCAGCTCGACCAGCCGAATGGCCGCTGCCTGAAGCGAGACTCCGAAGGACCGGGCGATCTCCGGGATGGCTACTGCGCGGAGGCCGATGCGTCCGATGTACTTCGATACGTGATCCCCTGGCATCAGAAGCTCGGCGGCCCCGAAGTCGCAGAGGCGCTCGAGCTGCCTCGCCTCTTCCGTGCGGTAGTATCGGTCGCGGTTCCCGCTGCGCAGGTGATAGGTCTCGGCGGCGTCGCGGAAGAACGCATGGACGATCTCGTGTGCGATCGAGAATCGGCGCCGGCCCGGAGATCGGACCGCTGCATTGCAGATGATCTGCGTCTCCTCTCCCATCGGAACCATGATGGCATCCCATTCGAGCGGTCCCGACCTCGTGTGGACTGCAATGCCGAGGGCGTTCGCGACGATCTCGGGCTCGAAGGGCGGCGGCGTCCAGTCCCGTCTCGCTTCCTGCGTCCGTCGGAGTGCCGCTCTGGCCATGCAGCGCACTTCCCCGCTGGCCCATGTGAGATCACAGCCGGGAAAGGGGATCGGGTGACCCAGCGGCAGCTCGAAGCGTGTGGTCATCGTGACGATTCTTCCTACTTCACGATTCGGCGGATGAAGTCGTAGAGGAGGGCCCAGTCTTCTTTCGTGGTGGGCGTCTTTCCGCGGTACCGGATGTGCATCAGCATGTTCACGTCTTCCGGCGGAACCGCCGTTCCCCGTGCCTCTGCTTCCTGCAGGAAGCCCTCGAGCCCGCGCGGCAGCCTGGGCCGGCCTTCGGGCGTGGTCGCCTCCTCGCCCAGGAGCTCGGACGCTTGCACCCCGAGACCCTGGGCCAGCTTCCCTAGAACGTCCACCGAGGGGTTCGCCGCCTCGCCGCGCTCGAGCTGGGAGAGATAGCCCTTCGAGATTCCCGTGGTCTCGGCCAGATCACCGAGGCTCAGCTCCGCGCGCTCGCGCAGATCCCGGATGCGCTCCGCCAGGGTGACTCGCTCCAGCTCGGTCATTCCCCACCACTCCCCGAGAAGGCGCCAGATTCGGGGGTAGATATATCATACGGATCTGTTCTTTTCAGCGAACAATCGCTTGACTCGGATGTTTTATATATCATACAATATCGTTCTTCATCGAGAACCATCAGGAACGAGCCGGTCCCGCAGCCCCATCCCTGGAATCACCCAACATGCCGTTCGACAACGCCTTTCTCGAGATCTTGGTCGGAAATGTCGACTCCCGGCTTCGAGGGCCCGTACCCCGGCAGCTCCTCGACAACGAGCTGAATGCCTCTCTGATGGGATTTTCCTACGGCTCTCCGGCCGTTGATCACATCTCTCCGCTCGTCTTCGATCCGACGAGCGCCAGCTTCCTCACTGGCGCTCTGCCTCGTGTCAAGCAGGTGCTGCGGCAGCACGGAATCCGGTTTCGCCTTCGTGACCACCGGGTTCTTCGCAGAAGCGAAGGGCGCTGGTCGATCGGCTCACATCAGTTGAGGAACTATCAGGAAGAGGTGGTCGATTTCGCCGAGCGGCGCATGGCGGGGATCATCGACATCGGAACGGGCGGCGGAAAGACACTGCTCGCAGCCAGCCTGATTGCGCGCCTCAGGGCTCCGACCCTCTTCCTCGTCACGACGCGCACGCTGCTCGCGCAGGCGGTCGATCAGCTGCGCTCCTTCCTCTCCGTAGAGCCGGGCGTGATCGGGGAGGGAACGTTCCGGCCCGAGAGGTTGTCCGTGGCTCTCGTGCAGAGCCTGCGCCGGGGGGTCGATCTGCGCCCGTGGCGGAACGGCGCCCTGATATTCGATGAAGGACATCACGCTGCCGCGCCCAGCTATCTCGATGTGATTCGTCGTGTCCGCCCGGCCTGGCTGTACTGCCTGTCCGCGGTGCCCTTCCGGCGATCGAAAGGCGATCAGGCGGTGCTCGAGGCCCTCTTTGGCCACCGTTTGACGGGAGGCCGCTACTCAGCGCGGTTCCTGGTGGACAACGGCTACGCATGCCCGGCCCAGATCCAGATCGAGCCCTGCCGCATCGCCGGCGACATGATGGAGATGCCCTTCCAGCAAATCTACCGGGAAGGGATCGTGCGCAACGCCGAGCGCAACCGGCGGGCATCCCAGCTGGCGGTGCGGGAGATGGATCAGGGGCGTTCGGTGCTGATCCTCGTGGAGCAGGTCGAGCACGGCCGCCGTCTGCAGGCGCTTCTCCAGGGCAGGAGCACGTTCGTCTGCAGTGCGACCCCGCGAGCGCGCCTTGAGAAGGCGACCGAGGACTTTCGCGGACGCCGACTGCCCGCGCTGATCGCCACGGCTGGCCTCTTCCAGGAAGGAGTGAGCATCGACTGCATCGAGGCGCTGATTCAGGTCGGTGGGCTGAAGTCGCGCGCCAAGGTCCTGCAGAGCCTCGGTCGGGGCATGCGCAAAGCGGCGGGAAAGAAGTTCTTCCGCTACATCGATTTCTTCGACGACGACTCGGCAGGTGTGCTGCGGGCTCACAGCCGTGACCGCTTCGCCGCCCTCAAGGAAGCCGGATTCTACTTCGCCGATCCCTGGCCCCGCTTGCCGTCCGAGGAGCTGGCCGAGGCGACGCCTCCGTCGTGGGCCCACGTGCCTGGGACCGACCGCTTCGTGAGGATGGACGAGGTGGGAGCGATCCACGGCCGAGCGCGCTGCCTGCGGAGGGCCTTCGTGCCTCCGGCGCTGTGCCGGAGCTGCGAAGGCCCGCGCATCTGTGAGCAAGGAGGAGCCATCGAATGGCAAGAACAGCAGGACTGAAGACGATTCCTTTGTCCCGTGTCCGCGCGATTCTCGAGGGCAACCGGAAGGGCACTTACGACATCTACTGTCCCCTGTCGTCGATCGAGCTCGATCTGGGCGCACCTCTCGCCCCCTTGAGCGAGAGATTCCAGGCCCGGGCAACCCACGGGGGCCGTAGCATCAGACTGCGCCTCACGCCGACCTCCATCCGCCAGGTTTCCGCGATTGCCGGAATACCGATTTCGTTCCTGGAGAGGGCACCCGCCTCGATCGCTCTCGGGCTCCTGCGCAGCATGCTGAGGCTCGCTATCGAGGCTCGCGATCGAGCGCTGCTCCTGCGCCTCAAGGGCAGGCGCGCTCCCCGACTGCGCGCGGTGCTTCCCTCCAGTCACGTCCGGTTCGATGACCTGGACGTGCTCGCCGAGCTCGAGGCTGCTCTCGGCGATGTGGGACGGGACTTCAGGATCGTCAACCTCAACGTGAACGAGGATCTCCTCTGTGTCCGAGGCCTCTTCAGCGACTCCCTGGACCTGGGCACCTCGAAACGGCCCGATCCCGCAGCCGCGGGGATCGATATCGTCTCCAGCGAGACGGGCCGAGCCCTCGAGCTGCGCCACGTGCTGGTTCGCGTCATCTGCTCCAACGGCATGACGAGTGTTCTGCGCAACGGGAGCGAGAAGACGCGCCACACCAGCGTGGACCGCGCCGCCTTTCGAGCCCGTGCTGCGCTGGCCATCGACCGCGCTCTCGAGCGGGGGCGGGAGATGAGCGCGCAGCTCGCGGCCTTTCGCTCAGCCTTCGTCAAGGCCCCTCGCTCGGAGGTGGAGGCGATTTTCCGGCGTCACAGGCTCGGCAGTCTGGATGGTCGATTCGGACGCTGGGTGATGACCGAACTCGACAAGAACCTTTCTCTCTTCGGCGTCACCCGGTTCGAGATCGTCCAGGCATTCACCGCAGTGGCACGGGGTCTGCAGCCCATCCACCGGCGCCGATTGGAGGACGCCATGGGGGCCTATGTGACTGGCCCGGGCGCCACGCGGCTGAGGACGCACTTCGATAAGTGACCGTGATTCCGCGAGAATCGGGTTTTCGGGACGGAGCGCTAATCGTTCTTATCCGAGACCCTGGCCACTATCCCCCAGGGCCTTCCAGCGTGACCTCACCCTGCTCGATCACCCGAGTGCGAACCGTCACCGTGCGCCCTCCTGCGCGGACGCGCACGTGTTTCGGCATTATGTCCTCGACATCGAGCTCGGACTCCGGGAGCTTGCGCTGCACGTAGATCGCTACGACGAACTCCCCGCCCTTGGGCGCGTCCTCGAGCAAGGGCTGTATCCCGACGCCCACGAAGTTGTCGCGCGCGCGCCGCTCGAACTCGTCGGCGTGCTTCTCGATTGCGCGGACGCATTGCTGCTCGGTAGCCAAACGCCGTTCTCCCCCGGGGCGCGCGTCACACCAGCCGTACATCCAGCAGCGTGAGAACGTGCTCGATCTTGTTGAAGATACTGGTCGAGGGAGATCCGGCAAAGTGCAGGCCTACGGCGCGGTTTGCGCGGTTCAGCACGATCGAGCCCGAGTCGCCGCCCGCGGTGTAACGCGTGCACAACACCTGGTCGCGCAGGCCAGCTCGCGCCTTGACCGTCGGCGTCTTCATGTACTGAAGCGCCAGTCGGTAGTGGATGTCGCGGACCACGCCCGTGGTGAAGTCGGTGGTGCGCCCCACCTTCTTTACGACCATGCCCCGCCGGACATTGAGGCTCACACCGACCGGTTTCACACCGAGGATGCGAATCTGGGATACGATTTGCTTCCTGCTCTTCACCTTCGCAATGGCCGCATCAACGAGGTTGGGATAGCCCGCCGCCGAAAACTGAAACGGAATGAAGTCTGAGAGCCGCCCGATCACGTCAGCGGGATGCTTGCCGCCGTCGAAGACACCGGGCTGGAGGATCGGGTCGCCGATCGCTGCAATTCCCTGGTTGGCAAGCACGTGGGAGTTGCTCAGGATGTAGAGCCCCTTGGCATCGCTCTTCTTCCTGACGAGACAGCCGAAAGTCCCCACCGTCACCTTGCGGTGTCCGACTCCGCAGCCGGGCATCGATGGTCGCACCCGGCTCGTGAAGGATTCGACTTCCACCCTTCCGATCTCTTCGACATCGGTGGGAAGTGAGCCCACCTCGGGCAGCCGCACCCGTTTCGGTACTGGCGCCTTGCACTTCGCGACTGGCTTCTTTCGCTCCACATAGACTTTGAGTACGAGTTCGTCGGTCTCCCGGCGCCCCGTGATCTTCTGTCCGATCCCCACGCCCTGGATACCTGCGCCCATCGTCCAACCCCGAGAGCGCTTCTTGATTTTCTCGGACTCTGCGCTGAGACTCTCCGACCGAATCGACTGAGGCACAGCCGCGGCCGCGCCCTCCGTGAGCATCTCGAGGCCAATCAGCAGGTCTCGTTGCTTTGCCATGCCACATCTCCTCTAGATTGCGAGCTTGACGCCCAGCTTCGCGAGCACCGCTGCAATCGGGTTCGCAAAAGTCAGGAGCACGTCGTTCTCGTCAAGGCCGCTCGCGAACAGCAACCCCACCGCGCGCGCCGTGGTATCTACAATCAGCGAGCCCGAGTCCCCGTCTTTGCAGAACCGGGTCCCATCGTCTCCCATGATCTCGATCTGGTCCCGAAAGCTCGCGTAGCGGCGGGGGGTCATCTTCACGTCGACGGTCTCCAGGTCGACGAGCGTGATCTTTCCGCGGGTCTCCCCGGTGGTGCGCCCCACCTTGGCCACCGGACGATCGAGATCGTCGCGCGTGACGGTCCGGGTACCCCGAACGTGGCCCGGGAGCGCCTCGATCCAACCTTCGTAGAAGTCGAGATCCTCGAAGAACTCGGCTACCGCTGCGTCCACCAGATTCCGGCGGGTAAAGGATATCGGTACGTAGCGATCAAGGGCGCCGACCAGCGTTTTGGGGCTTGGAGCGGCGTCCAGTGACCCCGGCTGGATGACCGCGTCACCGGGCTCGGCCCGGTTCACGTTGGCCAGCACATGATTGTTGCTGAGGGCGTAGTAAGCGTCATCGTCGTAGACGATGAATCCTAGAGTGCCGGCATCTGCATCGGCCCCTGGCTTGGGGACGAGTCCGATCGAGAGCCCCGCCTCGAGTGGCCGCCGCCGCCGCCGGTACCAAGCGGGCGTATGGACCGCCGCGACGTGGGGGACGATCCGCACGTCGCACTCTCCCGGTGCGCGGCTCTCGACATACGCCGCCAGCTCCTGGGCAGCGCGGCCCTCTCCCTGGACACGCGCCCCCAGAAAATAGTCCGAGCGGCCGCGACCCCGCGCGATTCCCATGGCGAGAGTCGCGGGCCGCTTGGCGCGGAGTTCGAAGGCGCGTTCCGAACGGGCCCGCAGCACCCGCGGCGCGCCGCGCATGAAGGCGCTGAGGTGGTCGCGGTCTTCGAGCCGGACCGGGTCCATGACCAAGAAAGCCGCCTCTGGCTGCTCGGGGCTTAGGATGAGCGCCACGCTTGTGCTCATTTGGAGGTCACGGCGCAGGTTCTCGAGGTTGTCGATGTTCATGATCCGGCCCATTGGTGGGGTGACGAAAACTCGAAGCCGGCGCTATCCTTGTGGTCTGTGTCGAAGTCCGAGCCGATCGATAGCGCCATGGCCCGGCTGATGGCCGACTTCGGGGACCGCCCCTGGGTGATCTCCTTGGGGGTCGGCAAGATCGATTCGCAGGAAGGTGTCGTTGTGTCGGTGCGTAAAGGAGCAAAGGGCACCGCCGCACGGATGCTCAAGAAGCGAAGACTGGCCGTACCCGTTTGCCTGCGAGAGGTTGGGCCCGTTCGCGCACTGCCGAAGGCGACGGGTATGCGCTCGGGGGCGCGCGACGCGGCGGAGAGACTGAAGCGCCTCGCCCAGAAGCGCTTGTCGTAGCCGACCCCTCGGCGGGCAGAACGGCGCAACACATTCGAAGCGATTGCCCTCATCTGTGCCTCTGTTTACCCGTCAATCGATGTGCTTAGCCGAGGCCCAGTCGCCGACGCAGCGGTGACGAGAACTCGGCGAGAACGTTATTCGTATCCATCTTCCACTCCCTGGCCGCTGCTTCGGTCTCGAGCGGAGCGGTGAGTTCCGGTGCCGTCTGCTCGACCCCGAGTATGCGCTCCCGCAGAAACGGGTTCGAGAGCAGGTGGAACGCGAGCTCGTCGCCGAAGTCAGTCACGGCCCCTTCGAGCTCGATCGTGGGCTCGGGCAACAGAGAAGAAACCTTCTCGCGGACCCGCTCGGCAGGGACGAGGTCGAAGACGGAGGTCAGGAACTCCAGCCCCGCAGGGGACGGTGCAGTCGGGAGGCCGACCAAGGCTTCTATCAGCGCCTCGCTTGAAGCTCGCATCTCCTCCAGGGTTGGCGGATCGCGCTCGAGAAGCTTGCGCGCGTTCACGATCCCGGCGCCGAAGAGCCCGAACGAGAAGCGGGGCGGCGGGTCGCAGGTCTCGGTCAGAGCTTTTCGGAACACCGTGGTGAGCTTGAACTCTCCCCGGTAGCGGTCGAGCAGCGAATCGCGGCCCCAACGCGACAGCCAAGCAGCCGCCACGCCGGCAACGGTGGCTACGGCGAAGGATGTTCCCTTACCCTTGCGAACGTCGGGGTCTCCGACGGTCGCTTTCCACACGTTCTTTGCCGGCGCGGTTACGTCCACGCTTGAGCCTCGGCTGGAGCCCACCCAGATTCGTCTCCTGTGGTCGCAGCCGGCAACCGCGATCGTCTCTTCGTAGCGGGCGGGCCAGACGACCAACTGCACGATGTTTCCCGCTGCAGCGCACACGATTACATCCTTCTTGAAGGCATCTTTGAGCGCTTGGTGAAGCGTTCTATGCCAGAAGCCACCCAGGCTGATGGAAATCACGGAGCAGTTGGCGGGCTCGTTGATTGCGTGTCGAATCGCGTCGCGAAGCCGCCTCATCCCGCCGGACAAAAGGACCGGGTCCGGAAGAACTGGGCGACGCCGCGCCACTCGGAAAGGCACCAGCTCGCACTCGGGTACGATTCCGTGGACGTAGCGTCGATTCGCCGGTTGGTTGTCGAAGCTCATGATCACGCTGGCGGTTCCAAGGCCGTGCGTTCCGTGTTCGTTGACGATTGGCTGCCCGGGCTCCATGAGGTTCTTGCCCAGATTCGCGCGGATTCGGTTCGAACGCCCCGAATCTGGATCCCAGAGTTCGCGGTGGTCAACGTAGCCACTGTCTGGGTGGCCGACCCGCACTCCGGATCCGCGCGCCGCCAGGTCGTCCGCTTCGATGAGTTTCAAGCTCCACTCGTAGTCTTCTTCGTCCACTTCGGGCGGGCCATCCGGAGCGGCCTCTGCCAGCCCTTCGACCGGCGCTGACGCCTCGAGAGCGGCCTCGGCGTCCTCGATGCGTCGCATGACGCGACCGAGGAAGGTCTCCTCGGAAGGCTCCTCGCCTTCCTCGGGGAAATTGTCCTGGACGAACTCGAATCCAGGCTCCGCGTCACGGACTTCCGTCTCGGCGCGCAGCACATGCGTTAGCTCCCAGGCGTGTTCAACGGTTATTTCTCGATCGGGTGGAGGCAGAAGATCGTACTGGCCCGCTGGGCCCATAAAGACACGCTCGATTGACCAACCTTGCTCAAACTCCTCTCCAATTTCTTGGAGCGCGCGGCTTGCGACCTCCCGCACCACCACCTCCGCGTTGCCTTCTTCGGACTCTCGAACTTCGATGACAACGCATTCGAATCGAGGGTTGGACAGCGGAAATTCCTGGTCGATCTGCATCGCAGCACCTCAGGCCGTGGGTTAATTCACTGTCGCGGTCAGTGTTTCCAACGCGTTGGCTCGGCTTCTGAATGCACGCCGTGGGCATGAGGCACAGCGCGCGTTCGAAGTGGTGACATCACGCATAACTTCAGATCCCTGGGTACGGCAAATGCGGATAGGAGGTTGGCTCACGCTTACGTGCAGGCCAGGGCGCCCGAAGACACACCGCTAGTCTTTCGACATCACGCGGCGCAGCGTTTCACTCGCCTGTCGCGCGAATTCGGAGGATGGCGTCCAGCCTCCGGTCTCCAGGCCAGGTGCTTCGGTGACAGCAGGGGCCTCGAGTACCTCGATGAGCTGATTGCGACGATCTTCCGCCTCGTCGAGCTTCGGTCCTGCAGCAGGGTAGAGCAGTCGCAGGCCGCGCTTGTCCTCCTCGGAGAGCGAGATCCCAGCACCGATGGGTGCACAGTCGCTCGGCGGATTGCGGTAGAAGCTCTCTGGAAATCGATAGAGCATGATAGATGCGCGATCGAACGGGCCGGGGACGATCTTGGGGTCGTCGATCCGTCGCAGGTTGTGGTCGACTTTCGCACGGCTCCAGTGGTTGGGTGCTCCGGCTAGGTAGGTGTAGATCCCGGGCCGGCGGCCCCCGCCGTCGGGTAAGAAGACGCCATCCGGGCTGCGCGTAGGCTCGTACCCTTCGTCGTCCTCCCAGCGAAAGGCGAACTCGCAGGGTCCCCTCATGTTCTGGTGAGCGTGGTGGAACGCGAGTGCGTGCAGAAACTCGTGGCGCACCGTTCCTTGCCATGTTTGCGGACGCCTGGTGGTGAAGCCGCCGAGGTTCAGGCTCCGTTGCCCCGGCCTTCCGCCGACTGCACCCAACGGGTGACCCACGTTCGGGTCGATGCTGTCGGTTCCGACGAGCGAGAAGTAGCCACCCTGATCGAAGCTGACCCGGATCTCCGCCGAGTAGGTCTTATCGGACTCGGCCCAGGTGCGATATGTCCCAGCGGAATCGTCGAACCCGAAGTCCAGCTCGAGATTGCAGGCGTTGGTGATCTCCTGGGTGGCACCCTCTATGTCGCGGAGGAGGGCGGTGTCGCCACCCAGGAACGCGACGCGCACGACCGTACCGGGTCGCCAACGCTGGAGGTCGGCAACAAGGAACTCGAGACCAGTGCTAGAGCGGGGCAGCCGAGCGAACCACTCGTCGCGGACTTGGATGGTCGCGATGACATCCTCGGGAAGGGATTCGAGTACCAGTGCTTCCTGCTGGGTTTCATGGGGTGCCATCGGGGGTTCTCCTTGGGGAGGGTTGGGGGGTTGGCGATGTCCGGGGTCTTGGCCCCAGCAGGGGTGCGGATATTCGGCCTCTCCGCAGGCCCTTCAGCTGACCGCGCAGTAGTCGTCGAGACTGTTCGCGGCCAACGCAAGGCCCTGAGCGAGCAGGTAGCGGACGACCAAAGCGATAAGGCTCTTTCCGACACTCACTTGAGGGAAAACGGTCGTGACGAGGTCGGCGATCTTTGGACCGTACTCCTCGGCGATCTTCTTGCGTTCTTCCGGCGTGTCGATCCTTTTCTCCGCCCTGCACAACGTCGTCTTGACGACGCCTTCGATCAGGCCCTTGATCTTCGCGCCGAAGCCCCCAAGGCCCAGACCCCCGAGGGCTGCGATCTCGAGTTCGGGAAGTGATTCAGGTAGGGCTTCCCCGATGATCTCAAGCGACTGGTTTCCGAGTTTGGCGATCCGCTCGAGGCTATCGAGCCCCAGTTCCTCATCGCTGAGTTCCGTGGTCTTGGTGTCCATCAGGGCAAGCTCGGTCGCGTGCTTGATCTTGTTGATGTCCATGATTCCCTCCTCCTGGGTCCGTCAGGGCCCGCGTGCCGTAGAAGAATCGCCTCCCGGGGCAGGAGCTCCGGAACCGACTCCCACGCCCGGCTCGCAGGGCGATCGGCACCTCATTGAGAACCCGACGTGAAACGAAGTCAAGGTAAAGAATTATTTCAACTAAATAGATAATTGATATGATATTAATTGTCTGGTCTCAGAGAGTCGACCCAAGTCCCTGAGGGATGTCACCAGAAGGTTCAAGTGGACTGAATTTCTTGTTGGGGCGGGGGCATCCTCCTGTGAGTCATCATCGGACATCTCACAATGGATGTTTTCGATGTCAGACGAAT
>Ga0307423_1000313_pt1 | contig 33014 bp, 34 predicted proteins | sample SalMarWE160310MG_FD_202154 | JGI IMG/M metagenome (GOLD analysis project Ga0307423, IMG submission 202154) | Salt marsh sediment microbial communities from the Plum Island Ecosystem LTER, Massachusetts, United States - WE1603-10 | ecosystem: Environmental > Aquatic > Marine > Intertidal zone >... | reverse complement strand
CTTTTCACTCCGCGCTCGGCGTTGACCGCCTCCACCACGCCGTCCACCATGCCGGCATAGCCGTAAATGATGCCGGCGTTCATGGCGCTAATGGTGTCCTTGGCCACCGCTGCCCGGGGCTGACTGAATATTTCAACCCTCGGCAGTTTGCTGGCTCTCTGGAAAAGAGCTTCACAGGATATCATCACGCCCGGCGCGATGGCCCCGCCCAGATACTCGCCCTTGGCCGAAATGCAATCAAAAGTAGTGGCCGTACCAAAATCCACCACGATTAAATCGTCCTCATAACGATCATAAGCGGCCACTGCGTTAACGATGCGGTCTGCGCCCACTTCCTTGGGATTGTCGTACAGGATTGGCATGCCGGTTTTAATACCAGGCCCCACAAAAAGGGGGGTCAAGCCAAAATAGCGCCGGCAAAGCTCGTCCACGGTGTTGTTCAGGGGCGGCACCACGCTAGCGATGATGGCTCCTTCAATGCTGCCCATGGCCACGGGGCTGGTGGCGAAAAGGTTGCTGAACAATACGCCCAGCTCATCACTGGTGCGCTCCCGCTCGGTGCGGACGCGCCAGTTGGCCACCAAGCGGTCCTCATTGAATACGCCCATTACGGTGTGGGTGTTGCCCACGTCTATGGCAAGGAGCATGATTGATCCCCTATCCCTGGCCCAGGTCCTTAAGCGCGGCTTCTTTCAGGGCTTGCGCGGCGGTGTTCATCAAAGCCTCGTCCTCGGCTTCCACCATTATCCGCAATAGCGGCTCGGTACCTGAATAGCGCACCAGCACGCGCCCTCGTTCGCCCAGGAGATCCTCTTGGCCTTTAATGGCTTTAGCCAACTTGGGGGAATCGGCTAAAGCTTTGCGCGCCACCACCTTCAAATTGACCAGAATCTGCGGAATGGACTGCATGATCTTGCGCAGTTCGCTAAGCGGTTTGCCCGTGGAAGCCATCACCCGAAGGACCTGGAGCGCGCTCAGAATACCGTCGCCGGTAGTGTTATAGTCCAAGAACACTAGGTGACCGCTCTGCTCGCCGCCCAAGCTGTACCCGCCCGCAGCCATGGCTTCAACCACGTAACGGTCGCCAACCTTGGTCCTGAGCATGCGGATGCCCCGCTCTCTGAGGGCGATCTCCAAGCCCAAGTTGGACATCACCGTGGCTACAACCGTGGCCTGGCGCAAGGCACCGCGGCTGATCATGTCGTCTGCGCAAATCGCCATTATGGCATCGCCGTCCACGATTTCGCCTTTATCGTCCACTATGATCAGGCGGTCGCCATCGCCGTCAAAGGCCAGGCCGATGTCTGCCTTGCCTTGTTTGATGGCTTTCTGCAGATCCTCGGGGTGCAAAGCGCCAACTTGGTCGTTGATGTTGGTGCCGTCGGGCTCCACGCCAGTAAGGGTCAATTCTGCGCCCAACTCGCGGAACACCGAAGGGGCGACTTTGTAGGTTGCGCCGTGGGCGCAATCTATTGCCAACCGGATGCCATCAAGGGTGTACTCGGTGGGGAACGCATTTTTAAGAAACACAATATAGCGCCCTGGCGCGTCATCTATACGTTGCGCCTTGCCTATGGCCTTAGCCGTGGGGCGGGGCAGGTCGTTATTGCCTCCCAGAGAAGCCAGTGCATAGGCCTCCACCTGCGCTTCCACCTCGTCAGGCAGTTTATAGCCCGTGCGGCTGAATATTTTTATTCCGTTATCCTCATAGGGATTGTGACTGGCGCTTATCACGATGCCGGCGTCGGCGCGCATGTTGCGGGTTATGAAAGCAATGGCCGGAGTGGGCAGCGGCCCCACTAGGCGCACATCCACGCCCATGGAAAGGATACCCGCCACTAAAGCGTTCTCGAACATATATCCCGATAGCCGGGTATCCTTGCCGATAATAATTTTATGGCGGTGGGAGTGGTTTTTAAACGCCGCTGCCACGCCTTGACCGATGGCCATGGCCATTTCAACGGTCATGGGGTAGACATTGGCCACCCCCCGTACGCCATCGGTTCCAAATATTTTTTCTTTGGTTGTCATTTGTTTCCTATGAACCAAGCCGCCTTATCAGGGGCCTTGCTTTTCAGGATTAGTTGGTTGGTCCTCCTTTGCCTTTTTATCGGAGGGTCGAGCGAGTTTACCCTTGGGCCGCACTTTTATTTCGGCCTCCACAGTCATGGGTTCCAGGTGCAAGCTTTTGCCTCTTGGCAGACGCAAACCGGCCCGTATATTCGTGCTGGATTTAAGGCCTGTCACTTCCATGCGCACGGTCCAAATCCAGTCTACGTTCTCCACATCTTTTCGGGTGCCGGACACTGTGACCTTGGGAGGCGTCAAATTGATCTCGGCAACTTCATAGCCCTCAGCGAGTTCGCCTTTCAAAGCCGGACGCACCTGCACCTGGCGCGAGATCTTAGCGGCCAGGGTAATCGAAAAACGGGCCGGGCTCACCCGCATCACCGAAACGCCGGCGGGAAGCCTAAGGTCCTCTGGCATAATTTGAAACACATGCTCGCCCAGCCCCATGCCTGCCAGGTTAACCCTCTGCACCATACGCTCGGCCGCAGCTCTGCGCACCAGGGTGCCTGGTCCATTGATGCGGGCGTAGACTTTGTTCACAACATCATCGGCCACAACCATATCTGCGGGGATGCCGGTTATCTCCACCGGCACTTCCACCGTCAACTCGGCCTTGTCTTGGCCCACCACGAATACCCACATGACCAGGGCAATGGCCAGAGCCAACAGTTTCAGGCGCAGGTTGTGGGTTAGTCGTTTAAGCATGGCCGCCCATCCTCCAGGGGAAAAGTCGGCGGCGTTTGCGCTGACCTACATCGAAGAGCTCGAAAAGCAGATTGCGTAGTGCTGCGGCGTCCAGATCGGGGGTAAGCTTACCGTTCACCGCCACACTCACCCTGCCGCGCTCCTCGCTAACCACCACACACACAGCGTCCGATTCCTCCGAAAGCCCCAAGGCCGCTCGATGACGGGTACCCAGATGACGGCCCAAATTGGGGTTGGTGGAAAGCGGCAGCAAACAGCGGGCCGCCACTATGCGTTCACCACGCACGATAATCGCTCCGTCATGCAAAGGCCCCGGCGGCTGAAACAGGCTCACTAAAAGCTCGCGGCTCACTCGGGCGTCAAGTTTGGTGCCGGTTTCAACGAAATCCGCCAGCCCAACGCCGCGTTCCAAGACGATGAGACCGCCCATCATGCGGGAGGCCAGGGAGACCGCCGTACGCACCACCTCTTCCAATGTGGGGCTGGGATCGGTGTCGGTGGCGAAAAACGGGCCTTGCCCCATGCGCGAAAGCGCCCGGCGAATATCCGACTGAAAAAGAATGATGATCACCAAAATGATGGACGAAAGAAACGAGTTGAGAATCCAGTTGATGGTTTCCAGTTGCAGATGCTGGCTCACCACCAAGGTGACTATCACCACGCCCAAGCCCAAAATCATCTGCATGGCCCTAGTGCCTTTGACCAGCAGGATCACCTGGTAGACCACAAAGCTGACCAGCAGGATATCGGCGATATCCTGCCAACGCATCTGGGCGAATAGCGCTACCAGTTCGCTCATCTAAGCACCTTCCCCGCGCAGAACCGCATCGGCCACCAATATGGCGTCGCGCACGGGCTCAACGTCATGCACCCTGACCATATCCACGCCCAGCATGGCTCCGGCCACATGTACGCCTATGCTGGCCCAAAGGCGCTCTTCGGTGGGCTTGCCTGTGATGAAGCCCAGCATGGACTTCCGACTGGCGCCCAAGAGGACCGGATAACCCAATTCGCGCAGCTTGGGCAGGCCGCGAATCAGGGCAAGGTTATGTTGCAAGGTCTTACCGAAGCCGATGCCGGGATCGATTACGATACGATCCCGCGCCACGCCCGCCGCCTGAGCCGCACGGGCCTGGGACAAAAGAAAACCGCCCACATCGGCCACCACGTCGTTGTAAGTGGGCTTGGCCTGCATGGTTTTGGGCTTACCCTGCATGTGCATGAGAATCAGCCCAGCACCGCTTGAGACGGCCATGGCCGCCATGCCGGCATCGCCCCGCAGGGCGGTAACGTCGTTGATAATTTGAACTCCGGCCCGCAAGGCCTCGCCCGCCACCTGAGCCCGGTAGGTGTCGATGCTGAGAATCGCCTGCGGAGCCCCGGCTAGGACGCCTTGGATAACCGGCATCACCCGCCGTAGCTCCTCCTCCGTGGTTATGGGTTCCGAGCCGGGCCGAGTGGACTCTCCGCCGATGTCCAAGACATCAGCTCCTTGGGCCAGCAGTTTGAGTCCCTGATCAACAGCTGCCCGGGAGCCAAAAAATTGGCCGCCGTCGGAAAACGAATCCGGCGTGACATTGATCACTCCCATGATCAAGGTGCGTTCTCCCCAAGGCAATTTGGTCCTGGGTAGCGGCCAACAGGCAACGGAATCTGCAGCAGAGCATTTTTCAACCAGGTTAGTCACCTTTTGGTTTATCTCCACTCGCTGGTTGGTCTTCACTGGCTTGGGGTTCTGAGCCCTGGTCATCTATCGGCGCCTCAGGCTCCTTTGCATCCTTAGCAACTTCGGCTGAACGATTTTTCGGCTTGCGTGGTTTACCGGTAATGATTGATTCCACCGCGTCGCCGTCCAGGGATTCTTCGATTAAGAGCGCCTCGGCCAGCTTATGCAGCGTTTCCTCGTTGTCCTTTAAGATGGTCTGGGCTCTTTTATGGGCCTCGCTCACCAGGCGGAAGACTTCTTTGTCGATGGCCCGAGCCGTTTCCTCGGAATAATCGCGATGCTGGGAAATTTCACGCCCCAGGAATATTTGCTCGTCGTGCTTGCCAAAAGACAGAGGGCCCATATCGCTCATGCCCCACTCGCAGACCATCTTGCGCGCCAACTCAGTGGCTCGCTCAATGTCGTTGCCCGCCCCGGTGGTCACCATATCCAAGACCAATTCCTCAGCCGCCCGGCCGCCCATGAGCACGGCCAGATTTCCGATCAAATAGTCGCGGGGATAAGTGTGGCGATCATCCACCGGCAGTTGCTGGGTGAGGCCCAGGGCCCGTCCCCGGGGGATGATGGAAACCTTATGCACCGGGTCGGTGCCAGGCATGAGCCTGGCCACCAGGACATGGCCCGCCTCGTGATAAGCGGTGACTTTCTTCTCCTCGTCCGAGAGGATCAAGCTGCGGCGCTCGGTGCCCATCAGCACCTTGTCCTTGGCCTGCTCGAAGTCCTCCATGTCGATGCGGTCCTTGTCCTTGCGCGCGGCAAGCAGCGCCGCCTCGTTCACCATGTTCTCCAAATCCGCTCCGCAAAAGCCCGGCGTTCCACGGCCAAGCACGGCCAAATCCACATCCGGAGCCATGGGTGAACGGCGGGTGTGAACCTTGAGAATCGCCTCGCGTCCCTTGACGTCTGGCAAGGGCACCACCACCTGGCGGTCGAAGCGGCCCGGCCGCAAAAGAGCCGGGTCCAAAACATCGGGCCGGTTGGTGGCGGCGATGAGGATCACGCCTTCGTTGGATTCGAAACCGTCCATCTCCACCAAAAGCTGGTTCAGGGTCTGTTCGCGCTCGTCGTGGCCGCCGCCCAAACCGGCGCCGCGATGGCGGCCCACCGCATCGATCTCATCAATGAAAATAATGCAGGGCGCATTCTTCTTGCCCTGGTTGAAGAGATCGCGCACCCTGCTGGCGCCCACGCCCACGAACATCTCAACAAAATCCGAGCCGCTGATGGTGAAGAATGGCACCCCGGCCTCGCCGGCAATGGCCCGGGCCAAAAGGGTTTTGCCGGTGCCGGGCGAACCTACCAAAAGCACGCCTTTGGGTATACGGCCGCCCAGGCGGGTAAACTTCTTGGGGTCGCGCAAGAACTCCACAATCTCGGCCAACTCTTCCTTAGCCTCTTCCACACCAGCCACATCGTCGAAGGTGACGCGCTTGCCGCCTGGTTCGGTCATGAGCCGTGCGCGGCTCTTGCCGAAGCTCATGGCCTTACCTCCGCCCATCTGCATCTGGCGCATGAAAAACACCCACACGCCGATTAATAGCAGCATTGGGAACCAGGAGACCAAAAGGCTCATGTACCAAGGCGAATCATCGGCTGGCTTAGCCGTGATTTTTATATCCTTGGCGCGCAGAGTCTTGATTAGCTGAGGGTCCTCCGGCGCGTAGGTGCGGAAACGGGTGCCTTCCGGCGTGTTTCCGTGGATGTCCTGGCCCTGGATGACAACGCTGGTGATTTGGTTCTTTTCCACCAAGCCAAGGAAGTCGGAATAGGAGAGTTGCTCCGCTCCGCTGCCCGGCCGGTTGAAGAAATTGAAGAGCATGACCATGAGCAGGCTTACCACCAGCCAGAGGGCCAGGTTTTTATAAAATGGATTCAAGAGTTTACTCCCAGCTGTCCGGTTTGGACGCACAAGGGGCCGCCTTCTGCCCCACCAAAACCAATAGTATATGAAGGGTACTCATTTGTGTCAACGAACCGGAGCCTCAAATATGCGCTTTCTCCGGGTTTTTTCCGCGCGCGTTCGGCCAGGGACCAAGGTCCGGCCCACCAGACCCCCCGCCGGTCTGATACCATTATCGTGCGTTTGCGCCACCAAGGCGAAACCTTTTGGTCAATTAGGAAGCGGCTGAGGCGCTTTGAGCCCGGTGCGCCCAGCGGCCTGAAGCGTTCCCCTGGCTTGGGCAGACGAATCACCAGAGGCCAAGCCACTCGGCCGGCTGGGATGTAAGCTTCGGAGCCCCGGGCCCTTGGCTCTGCGGGCGCTGGCGCTTCCTCTATGGCCAGCCAGGTGCGCAGGTGGGGCAACCAAACCCAGCCCGGCCCGTGCAGGGTGATGGTGAAATCGGGTGGTACCTCGCAAAGGTCCAGGCGCAATCCATCCTTTTCCCGCCAGGCCATTAGTCCGCCGGGCAGGGTCAGGCGCCGACCGGCCGCTCCTATGGCCAACTCCTCCATCTGCTGCACATGCAAAGCAAGTACATGCTGACCGCTTCCCAGGAGCCGACCGATCAACCAACGCAGCATGCGGCGCATTGAGGCGGGCTGCCACTTTTGGTTTTGCTCCAGTTTTAAAAGCAAAGAGGTGCCCTCGGCCTGAACCCATCTTGCAGCTTGGGTCTGGCACCAAGCTTGCCAAAAGACTTCCTCTTCCGCGCAAACCTTTGCCAGGCGGGAAAGCGCCTCCACGGCCCTTGGGTTAATGCGTTCTTCCGCCAGAGGCAAAAGCTCGTGCCGCACGCGATTGCGCAGTGGGCCGGTATCCTGGTTGCTAGGGTCCTCGCGCCAATCACGGCCTTTTGCCTTTAGCCAGGCCCGCAGATCGGCCCGGCGCAACTCCAACAGAGGTCTCCAAAATGGTGGACTCCAAGGGCGCATCCCGGCCAAACCGCTGGCCCCGGTTCCTTGCAGCAGGCGGGCCAAAAGGGTTTCCGCCTGATCGTCGGCATGGTGGGCCAAGGTTATCACCCCGGCCCCGGCCTCGCGGGCCATGTCCAACAATGCGGCCCGCCGCTGGTCGCGCGCAGCTTCTTCAGGCGATAGCCCTTTGCTGCAGACCGTCACCCGCCGCTCAAAATAGGGGAGGCCCAGGCTGCCAGCCAAATCCTCAACAAAAAGCGCGTCCTCATGGCTTTCGGGCCTAAGCCCATGGTCTACGTGCCCCACCATCAAGCGCCAGCCCTGTCCGGCTGCCAACTCATGCAGCATACATAGAAGCGCCACCGAATCGGCCCCGCCGCTTACGCCCGCCAAGACATTTCCAGGGCCGGGCAAACCATGCCCCCTGGCCTTGACGCCGAGTGGCTGCAAGGCTAAGCTCAATTTAATAACAGACTTTTCAAAGCAGGTGCGCATTATGATCCAAGCTCAAATAGTATCGGTCAATATTAGCAAGCACAAAGGCGAATGCAAAACGCCTATTGCAGAAGGCGAGCTTAGGCCCGATACCGGGTTGGTGGGTGACGCCCACGCCGGCGCCTGGCACCGCATGCTTTCCCTGCTGGCCATGGAATCCATAGACACCATGCGGGGCAAAGGCGCTGACATCAATCCCGGCGATTTCGCCGAAAACATCACCACCAAAGGCTTGAGTTTGCACACCCTGCCGGTGGGCACCCGGCTCACCTTGGGTGAAGTGGAAGTCGAGGTAACCCAGATCGGCAAGGAGTGCCATCAAGGCTGTGCCATTCGCCAAAAAATCGGCGACTGCGTGATGCCGCGCCAAGGAATTTTCGTAAAGGTTCTCAATTCGGGTGTGGTGCGCGCCGGCGATCCGGTTGCCGTGCTTTCATCCGGGGAGGGCGCTGCATGAGCCGCATCCAGCGGCTGGGCGGAGACAACTGCACCTATTTCGTGCGCGAGCGCTGTACACGCACCCGTAGCCCAGAGGAATCCAGCCAAGCCAAGTGTTCGCTCTTGGAAAAGCGGCGCAAGGTGGGGGCGCAAACCTTGGACCGCCTGGAGCGCATCAAACGCCTGCGGGACTCCGAGGATAGAGAAGTCGCCAGACGCCACGTCATCCAAAAGAACCTGGAAGCCATGACCAAGCTTTCCTGTCCCGGCTTTGTGCCTGTCTCCGGCGAGGGGCCGGTCTGTATCCACCAGCATCTGGTTTATTGCCTGCTCTTGCTGCCGGCCTGCCCAGGACGCTGCGAAGAGTTCCTGGTGCGCCGCGATCCGGCCTTAAACGCCAAGGGGAGCTAGGCGGTCGTAATGGAAGATTATCTCACCTGCCCCCAATGCGGCGGCCCAGTTACACGCTACCGCAATCCATTGCCCACAGTTGATATCATCATAGAGTTGGCCGCTGGCGGCGCCCACGGCGAGATAATCCTAATCCAAAGGGCCAATGAGCCTAGGGGCTGGGCCTTGCCCGGCGGGTTTGTGGATTACGGCGAAAGCGTCGAGCAGGCGGCCAGGCGCGAAGCGCTGGAGGAGACCGGACTGCGGGTCGATCTTCTGGCTTTGCTGGGAGTATACTCCCGGCCGGGACGCGATCCCCGCTTTCACACCCAAACCACCGTGTTCGCCGGCCGGGCCACGGGAGCGCCAGTGCCTGGCAGCGATGCCGCCGGCCTAAGCCTGTTCGGCCTGGATGACCTGCCTCGGCCCATGTGTTTTGACCACGGCCTCATTCTGGAGCATTACCGCCAGTGGCGCGCCCGAAAGCGCCCGGCGGCCCCCATTCAAGAGGAGCCTTGATTTATGAGCCAAGACCGCCCCTTGAACCAAGAGGAAAAAAAGCGCCTTCTACAACTTGCGCGAGAGACTATCGAAGATCACGTACAGGGCCGTCGCCCCGCCCCTCGTCAGGCTGACTTGGAAGGACTTAGCTTCAAGCGCGGCGCTTTCGTGACCATCCACCGCCGGGGAGCGCTGCGGGGCTGCATAGGCAATTTCTTCTCCGACCGGCCCTTGTCCGGCACGGTGGAAGAAATGGCCGTGGCCGCCTCCAGCCACGACCCCCGCTTTCCTCCCGTAACACCCGCTGAGTTGAAGGAATTGGACCTGGAGATCAGCGTGCTTAGTCCTTTAAAGGAAATCGACGACGTGAACCAAATCCAGGTGGGCATGCACGGCATATACATCATGAGCCCCCGGGGCCGGGGGGTGCTGCTTCCCCAAGTCGCCACCGAGTACGGCTGGGACCGCGACACTTTCTTGGATCAGACCTGTATAAAAGCAGGCCTAAAGCCCGGCTGCTGGCGCGACCCGCAGACCAAGATCCTGGTGTTCTCAGCCCAGGTTTTTGGCGAGAACGATCTCGACCAGGTCTAATACCGGGAATCATCTACGCCCATAGTACTCGGTTCCATCGTAGCAACACCCGACGGTTCGCAAAAAAACGATGGCCAATAGACCGTCAGGCATCGCATCACCAAGTCTACTGCCTACCAAATCCTGATTAGGACTTGTCGTCTAGCAGTTCATTTACCTTTTCCATAAGTTCTGAAAGCTTATAGGGCTTGGTCAAGTATCCCCGGGCTCCATGCTTCAGCAGCTCTTTGGTTTGGCCCTCGGAGAAGTAACCACTGGAAATCAGTACCTTCAGTTCCGGCTGCCGCCTAATAAGCTCCCGCAAGCAGGCATGGCCGCCCATGCCGGGCATGCCTATGTCCAAGATAACCAGATCCAATTGGCCGTCCATCTCCTTTTGTAGACTTAAAGCCTCCTCGCCACTGGAGGCGGTTATGACTTGGCAACCGAACTGTTCCAGACATTCTGATACTGTATTCAGGATATCCCGTTCATCGTCCACCACCAGAACCCTTGCCCCGCGTATTGTATCCGCTTGCTGGCCTATGCTAGCCATCTCAGGTTTTATTGAATCTTGGTTCTGTGCAGCGGCCGGCATATAAATTTGAAATAAGGCCCCCCTCCCGGGACTGCTTTTACAAATTACATGGCCGCCGTGGCTTTTAATGATGCCGTATACTGTGGACAGCCCGAGTCCGGTGCCTTTTCCTACCGGCTTAGTGGTGAAAAAAGGATCGAAAATCTGATCAAGGACCTTTTCCTCCATACCGAGTCCAGTGTCAGATACAGTGAGGAGCACATACGGTCCCGGATGCAAACCTGGATCCAGATGGCTGAGCTCCTCATCTAGAATTATATTTTCCGTTTTTAAGCTCAGGCGCCCCCCCTCGGGCATGGCATCACGCGCATTGGCCCCCAAGTTAAGAAGAATCTGCTCCAACTGTGATTGATCGCCCCGCACGGGGTAAAGGTCTTTAGCCAGCCGGGTCTCAATACCTATCATTTTAGGGATGGTGCGCTCTAGAATCTCGGCCGCCTGCAGAACCTCGCGGTTGATATCCACCAGTTGCATCTCAGGCTCCAGGCGGCGGCTGAAAGTGAGCAATTGGCGGATCAGCCCGCTGGCCCGATTGACCAGGTTGGTGACTTGACCCAAACGACGGCGGTCTTCCTTGTCCAACTCCTGTCCCCGGGCCACCATTTCCACATAGCCGCCCATGGCCTGCAAAATATTATTAAAATCGTGAGCCACACCGCCGGCCAGGGTTCCGATGGCCTCCATTTTCTGGGCTTGTTGCAGTTGGCGCTGCAGGCGTTTCATTTCACGTTCCGCCAACACCCGCTCTGTTACATCGCGTCCGGAGCCACTGATATAGGGCTCGCCTTTTTCGGGCTTTACCAGGGTTGAGCTGTATTCCAGATATCGCACTTCCCCGGTCCGGGTCAGATATTTGGAGGTGCCCTTGAACATCCCCTTATTCTTTAATACTTCCAAATACTCTTTTTCAAAATCCTTACGGTATTCCGGAAGCATGAGTTCCGAGGCTTTCTTGCCCAGCAAATCCTCCACCTGATAACCGAAAACTCTGGCGATTGCCTGGTTTAGGGATAAAAAACGGCCTTCCAGGTCCTGGCTGTAAAGCAAATCGGTTATCGAGTTGAAAAGATCGCGGAAACGCTGCTCCGAGGCCCGTATCTCTTCTTCGGTTTCCTTTAACTGAGTTACATCGCGCAAACACTCAATAGCGCCCACCCTATTGCCCGCGGCATCATAAAGCGGCCCGGCTATGCCTGAAAGATACATGCCATTCGGCCCCAGGTGCGGGTTGAAAGACACTGCAATCAGCATATCCTTCTCGCGGGTGAAGCTAATGTAGTCTTTCTCGATCTCATTGTTGGGGTTTTCCAACAAGTCAATCAGCGTGGGTCTAGGCTCATTATAGAAAGGAACTGAATAAGCATAGCCCCCCTTGCCCAGCATGTCCGCGGCCGGCACCCCGGTCAGGTCTTCCATGGCCTGATTCCAAGCCACCACTTTTCCCGCTTTGTCTATGACCCAGGTGGGATCAGGCAAGAAGTTGATTATATCGGCTAAGCGTCGCTCGGAATCCCTGAGCATTTCCTCGGTGCGGCGGCGCACCTCCACTTCCAGGCTTAAACGGCGGTTGATTTCGCGCAGTTCACGGGTGCGCTCGGCAACCAAGTCTTCCAAATGATCGCGATGGCGCTGGAGTTCCTTTTCGACCTTTTTTCGCTGGCTGATATCCCGGTAGATAACAATGTCGCCTGCCAGCCGGCCCTGGTTGTCTTTAAAAATGGCCGTTTTAAGCTGGATATCCAAGAGTTGGCCGTCTTTGGTGAGGCGTTGGGTTTCCAAAAGCACGCTTTCGCCCAAAAGGGTGCGCTGTACTCCCTCAATGGTGCGCTCGATTTCGTGCGGCGGCACGAAATCTATGCCTTGGCCGGCCAACTCGTCCCTGGTCCAGCCAAAGGTCTGTTCGAAGGCGGGATTGACATAAACGATCTTGCCAGAGGCGTTGTAAACCGAGATAGGATCGGGCGATGCCTCCAAAAGCCGCTTATAACGTTCCTCGCTTTGCAGAAGCGCGGCTTCGGTGGATTTACGTTCAGTTATGTCCCTGTGGATTACATAAATGCCCACAAGGGTGCCGTCTGGCTGGCGGAAAGGCGCGGTTTTGAGAAGCAGCTCCTTCAATACTCCTTGCTTGGTTATCCGTCTGGTTTCCAGTTCAACGGTTTCGCCAGCCAAAGTTCGCCTAATGCCCTCCTGGGTCTTTGGCTCCTCCTCAGGTGGCACGAAATCTATGTGCTGTCCCAAGCATTCCTCTCGGGTCCAACCATAAAATTCTTCAAATGCGGGGTTTACATAAAGCACTCTGCCTTGGGGATCATAAAGGACCACCGCATCAGGCAAAGACTCTATCAATAGACGAGGATTGGCCAGGGCGATATCAGACGCGTCTTGTAAGTTGACAGGCCGCTCTTGGTCAAGAGCCTGCTGACTCAAGCGTTCTTTTTCTTCTTTGTTCTTGGTATGTTTCGATCTACCCACTGAAATCCAAGCCGGCTAAGGGCCATGTTTTTTCCTTCAGGGGCTAATACATTATGCCCCGCCCCAAGCTCAGCAAGCAAGGATAAGGCGTCGTTATGCTATATGATATCCAAGAAAAGGCCGCTCCAGGTTTTGGAACGGCCTCGGAAAACTCTTTGGCCGAGCTAGTCAGCGGCCATTTTTGCTAAGGCGCTCCTTGAGCGCGGGAAATTTTCCAGCCAAGGCGTCGCGGACAATGTCAGGCACCAAGGCGTTGACATCACCGCCCAAGCTGGCGGCTTCCTTGATGATGGTGGATGACACGTAAAGCCACTTGTAGTCGGTCATCAGAAAAACCGACTGTACCTTGCGGTTGAGCTTGCGGTTCATGAGTGCCAGTTGGAACTCATAGTCAAAGTCGGAAAGCGCCCTAATGCCTCTGAGAATCACGTTGGTGTCCTGGGACACCACATAATCCACCAAAAGACCTGTAAAGGTGTCTATCCGCACATTCGGGATCTTTTCAGTTACCCGGCCTATGATCTCGATACGTTCTTCCAGCGTGAATAAGCTGCTTTTTTCAGGGTTTTTAGCCACCGCCACGATTACCTCGTCGAATATCTCCAGACCGCGCCTGATGATGGAGAGATGGCCGTTGGTGATGGGGTCGAAGGATCCGGGGTACACGGCGGCTTTCATGAGCAAGGGCCTTTCTGATTCAGGGTTCACGTATTAGAAAGCTGAGCTCTGTCTGTCCATAGGTTCTTTTGTCTACGAGTCTCATTCCGCTGGCATCCTCGGGGCGCTCCCTGGGCGAGTGTTCCAGCACCAGCCATCCGCCTGGGGCCAGAAATTCGTAGTGACCGGCCAGTTTCACCAGGCGGGCCACCTGTCCCTGGTCATAGGGAGGATCGCCCAAGATAAGCCCCACCGGCCCATGCTCCAACAGCCTTTTGGAGGGCGAAGCGGCATCGGCCTGCAAAAGCAGCGCCCTCTCTCCCAGACGCAAACCCGCTACGTTGTCCCGCAGCACACCCAGCACCGCCCTGCGGTGCTCCACAAACAGGCAGCGCTCCGCACCCCTTGAAAGCGCCTCGATGCCCAGCGCCCCGGAGCCGGCGAACAAGTCAGCCACCCGTTCCACCTGCACCGCCCCAGCCAAAATGGCGAACAAGGCCTCGCGCACCTTGTCGGAGGTGGGCCGGGTTTCGTTGCCCTGCGGCGCCTTGAAACGCCGCCCGCCCAACTCGCCGCCGGTCACTCGCAACAAGAACGCGCCCCCTTACGGCCTACAGATAATCGCGCAGCAATATCTCGGCGATTTGCACCGCGTTGGTGGCTGCGCCCTTTCTAATATTGTCCGCCACCAGCCAAAGATCTATGCCGTTGTCCTGGCTGATGTCCTGTCTTATCCGCCCCACCAAGGTATCGTCCTGATGCGCCGCCATTAGCGGCGTGGGATATTGATTGTCCGCCGGCGCATCCACCACCTTGACCATGGGGGCCTTGCTTAAAATATCGCGAACTTCCCCGGCGCTGATCTTGCGCTCAAAGGCGATGTTAACCGCCTCCGAATGACCGTAATACACCGGCACCCGCGAGCAGGTGGCCGACACCATGATGCGGTCGTCGTGCAGGATCTTGCGGGTCTCGTTCAGCATCTTCATCTCTTCCTCGGTGTAGCCGTTATCAGTAAACGGCCCAATGTGAGGAAATAGATTCAGGGCTATCTGGTGAGGATAGACCTTACTCTCCGGCTGGCTGCCCTGTTGGATGGCCTTCAGCTGGTTCTGCAGTTCGACGATGGCCTTTTGGCCGGTGCCGGATACCGCTTGGAAAGTGGTCACTACTAAACGCTTGATCTTTGCAGCCTGGTGCAGGGGATTTAGCACCACCACCATCTGAATGGTAGAGCAGTTGGGGTTGGCGATAATGCCCTTGGTCTTGTAGCCCGCGATGTCACCGGGATTGCATTCCGGCACCACCAGGGGCACCTGGGGGTCCATGCGCCAGGCCGAGGAGTTATCCACCACCACAGCACCCTCGGACCAGGCCTGGGGCGCCCACTGCTTGCTGGTGCCGCCGCCAGCGCTGAACAGAGCTATGTCGATCCCCTGAAAGGAGCCTTTGTCCAATACCTGGACTGGCACGTCTTCGCCCTTATACTTTAGCGTCTTGCCGCGGGAATGCTCCGAAGCCAAAAGCCTGATCTCGCTCAGGGGGAACTCGCGCTCTTCCAGGCACTGGATCATCTGGTTGCCCACGGCGCCGGTGGCGCCGCACACTGCTACGCGGCAGCTGGTAGCCATTTTAGGTCATTCCTTTCTATACACTAGCGAGCCTTGGAGCCGGCCGCGCCCCGCCCCCAATCAGGGGCGGGACTGACCGACATTCTTTTTAGCCAAGACTAGCCGGGATTGCAAGTATTTGTATAATCTCAGGCCGCATCTCCGCCCGCGGCGCTGGAGCACATGCCGTTTTTAAGCTTGGGCGCATGCTCCTTCAGGTACTCCAGCCGGTTAAGTCCGTTTAAATAAGCCTTGGCCGAAGCCACCAAAATATCGGCGTCCGCGCCCTTGCCCAGCGCGATGTGTTCGCCTTCCTGCAAGCGGGCGGTAGCCTCGCCTTGAGCGTCCACGCCGCCGGTGACGCTGGCGATGCCGAAGCGCAGGAGCTTGGCCCCGGTGCCGGTCATCTCGGCGATGGTGTTATAAACTGCGTCCACAGGGCCGTTGCCCGAGCCGAAACCAGTGAGTATCTTATCGCCTTCGCGAATTCGCACCGTGGCGGTGGGCACCGTCACCGTGCCGGAGACTATGTTCAGATACTCAAGCTTCCAACGCAAGGGGATGCGCAGGATCTCGTCGGCAATCAACGCCTCCAAATCCTCGTTAAAGATTTCTTTCTTCTTGTCAGCCAAAACCTTAAAGGCTTGGAACAAGCGCTCGAAATCCTCGCGACTCAGTTCATAGCCCATATCGGTGAGCCGCGCCTTGAGCCCGGCCCTGCCCGAATGCTTGCCCAGCACCAGGCTGTTCTGGCCCAGACCGATCTCTTCCGGAGTCATGATCTCGTAGGTCAAGGGTTGCTTCAAAACACCGTCCACATGGATGCCCGATTCATGGGCGAACGCATTGGCACCCACAATGGCCTTATTGGGTTGTACCAAGATGCCGGTGACCATGGAAACCAGGCGGCTAGTGGGGTGCAGCTCGCTACGGTTAAGGCCGGTGATTAGGCCCAGCGCCTTCTCCCGCGTGGCCAAAGCCATGACCAGCTCTTCCAGGGCCGCGTTGCCGGCGCGCTCGCCGATGCCGTTCACGCAGACCTCGGCCTGGCGCGCCCCGGCTCGGATGCCGGCCAGGGAGTTGGCCACCGCCAGGCCCAAATCGTCGTGGCAGTGCACGCTGATCACCGCGTTCTCCACCTCGGGCACGTCCTGGCGGATCTTGGTTATCAATGCCTCAAACTCATGCGGCAAGGCATAACCCACCGTGTCCGGGATATTGATAGTGGTGGCTCCGCTTTTCAGCGCCACCCGCACCGCCTGGCAGAGGAAGTCGGGATCGCTGCGACTGGCGTCCTCGGCGGAAAACTGTACGTCATCGCACAGGCTTTTGGCCAAAGACACACCGGACTCGATCTCCTTGAGCACCTCCTCACGGCTGAGCCTCAACTTGTATTGCAGGTGGATATCCGAAGTAGCGATAAATACATGAATACGCGCATGCTCGGCCTCGCGTAGCGCGTCCCAAGCCGCTTGGATGTCGGCCGACCCCGTGCGGGCCAGACCGCAAATAACTGGTCCTCGCACCTCGCGGGCAATGGCCTGCACCGCCTCGAAGTCACCCGGGCTGGAGGCCGGGAAGCCCACCTCGATAATGTCCACTCCCAGAGTGGCCAGCTTATGGGCCAAGCGGAGTTTCTCTTCTTTGTTCATGGAAGCACCCGGCGATTGCTCGCCATCTCGCAAAGTCGTATCAAATATTAATACCCGTCCAGACATGGCTATTCTCCACGCATATTAGGAACCAAACACTACTAGAGGAATTTGTATCTCTTTTTTGAAAGGCGGCTAGGCCGAAGTGACCCGCTCTCCCAGGGGTTTGGTCTCCTCGGACTCCGCTCTTTTATGTGCCATAATACGAGCCCCCAGGGGGCCCAGCAGCACGTACAGAGCGAGCAGGGCGAAGCCCATGATCTGAGGATTCACTGCGACCAAAACAAAGCAGAGAGTAAGCGCAACCAACCAGTTGAAGGATTTGAGCTTGGCAAGACCCAATTCCTTGAAGGAAAGATAGTGAATATTGGAAACCATGAGGAAGCTGAGCAGGAACACCAAGGCCACCAAGGGCCAAAATGTCATGGGCTCCTGGTATCCCAGCTCCGCGGCAAATATCACCGTGGTGGAGATCATGGAAGCGGCCGCCGGGATAGGTAGGCCCACAAAATGCTTGGTGCCCACCTCCTCAACTTGCACGTTAAAACGGGCAAGACGCAAGGCTCCGCAGGCGACGAACAAAAAGGCGGCCAACCAGCCAAGGCGGTCGAAAGGTTCCAAGGCCCAGCGGTACATCAAAACCGCCGGCGCCACGCCGAAGGCAACCAAATCGGCCAGCGAGTCATACTCCACGCCAAAGCGGCTGGTAGTCTTGGTGGCTCTGGCCACCTTGCCGTCCAAGCCGTCAAACACCAAAGAGGCCAAGATGGCTAAGGCCGCCTCCACAAAGCGGCTTTCCAGGGTGGCCACCATGGAATAGAAGCCCATGAACAGGCTGGCCGTGGTGAAGAGGTTGGGCAGCACGTAGATGGCTCTCCTACGCTCCTTAAGCCTCTTCTTCCGCTTGGCATTTTTACTATGCTTAGCCATGCTTCAGGCCAACTCTCCCAGTACGCTGATGCCTGCTCTAACTTTCTGGCCACGGCTCACCAAAATCTTGCTTCCCAGGGGAAGATAGACATCGAGCCGGGAGCCAAATCTAATCATACCAAATCTGTGACCTTGTTGCACCTTTTCGTCGGGGATTAAACTGCACTCGATTTTCCGCGCCACCAAGCCGGCCACCTGGACCACCTTAATGACAATCCCTGTGGCGTCCTTCAGCACTATTTCAATCCGTTCATTGGAGTGGCTGGCGTCGCGGTGGGCGGCGTTAACGAATGCGCCGGTTTTGTATTCCACGCTTTGCACCACCGCCCTGATGGGCGCCCGGTTGACGTGCACATTGAAAACACTCATGAACACCGAGACCATGAGGGCGCGGCCTCCAGGCAGATCGGCAGCTTCAACTTCTTCGGCCACCACCACCCGGCCATCGGCCGGAGAAAGCACCGACCCTGCCGGCGAGAAGGCATTGCGGGCCGGATCGCGGAAGAAAAAGGCGATAAAGCCAGTGATGAGCCACAAAGGTGCCGCCAGCCACCATACACCAAGAGCACTGGCCACCAAGGCCAAAAACAAATAACCCAGAAGGTAAGGCCAGCCTGAGGCGGCAAGAGGGAATTTGTCAATGCGAGGCATGATTGCAGCCTAATCCCCCTAGAGGCTTTAAGCCTCGGGGTTTTCCTGGCGAAACTGGGCCAGAATTGCCTCAATGCGGTCGCGGCCGGCCAGTTTGACCTTTTTCAGTTTTTTGACCTCTTGCTCGTCCTGGGGTGACAGATAGCTCCGCTGGCCCATGGCGTCCAGTTGCATATCCAACTGTTGATGCTCGCGCCAAAGGGCCGCTAGCTCTTGGTTTTCGAACAAGAGCTTTTCGATTAAATCGATATCGTGTTTATCCATTTATCGCTTCCGTTGTTTGGCGGATGAACCAGGGTTCATTCGGGATTAAGGCTTGCTTGGCTCCAGCGCGAATTTGCAGTTCACTGTAGCGCTGATTGTAATATTGCCTGCCTCCACCGGCGTCGATTCCGGGGCGACGGCGGCTTTGTAACTCAACATGGGTTGCCGTGGTTGGCGGCCTTGGCCGACTTGAATGGAAAGCACCTTGCCCAGCTGCAGTCCCGCGGCCTGGGCCAAAGCCGCAGCCCGGACCTTGGCGTTTTTAAAGGCCTCGACCTGGGCCTGGTTGAAGGCTTGATCCGGCTTGGCCAGCGACCAATCAGGCCCGTCTATGTTATTGGCGCCAGCTTTGATGGCCGCATCCAACAGAACGCCTACGCGCTTAATTTCAGTGGAGCGCACCGCCACCCGGTTGGTGGCTTCAAAAGCCACAAAACGGTTCATCTTGCTCTGCCGGTCATACTCATAAACCGCGCGCACCCTATAGCCCACGGTACGCAGGCTGCCTTTGTCGCCCAGGGCCTTTTTCAGGGCATCGCCAACCCGATTCATGTCGTTGGCGTTTTCGGTGGCCGCTTCTTCGGCGGTGGGAGCGCGGGTAACCACCGCTACAGTTAATTCCACCGTGTCCGGCTCAAACTGCAACCTGGCCTCGCCGCTGACGGATATGGCCGGGACCTTGTCCTTGCCATCATCTGCCACCGCCAAGCCGGCGCTCAGAATCAGAGTGATGACCAGCGCAGCCGCTAGCCAATGTTTGGTGAGGCCAGCCATTTCATCCTCCTGATTTCATTGTTCCAGACAGTTCCATATTACCACAGGCTTCGCCCGTCTCTGAACCGGCGCTGTTCAGTCCAAGAGCCTGTATTCATCCAAAGGAAGGCCGAAACGGATCTCCGCATCCGAAGGCCGGCAATAACGGGGCCGCACTTGCTCCGGCTTGATGCCCTGTCCTTTTGCAATACGCTCAAATCCTAACAGCGCCAGAAGGCCGGGACGTAGCATAGCGCCCCATTCCGGGGCCAACTCCCGCTCCGGCCCGGTCAGTTCGTCGGCATAAGCCAGGGCGCCGTCTCCGACCAGCAGCGCCGGCCCTTGGATTTCAGCGGCCAAGCGCTGGGGGCTCATGGCTGCGTCCTCTGCCAGGCGCTGCAAACCTCCATCACCCAGCCGGAAAGGAGCGGCGTAAACCAATCCCCGTCTGGCGTCTAAAACCGACCACAGGGTCAAACCAGGCCGGGCCACCGGGGCCGCCAGCAGCCGTAGGGTGGAAATAGCGGCCAACGGCGCGTCCAATCCCAGGGCCAACCCCTGAGCCGTGGCCAGACCAATACGCAGGCCGGTGAAATAGCCAGGCCCAATGGTTACCGCGATGCCGTCCAATTCTTGCTTAGTGCGCCCGACGCCTTGCAGCAGAAACTCAACCGTCCGCAGCAAACGGCGCGAGTGGGTGGCGTCCGAGGAAAGCATCACTTCACCGATCAGCCTGCCGTCCTCGGCCAAGGCCGCGCCACCGGCCTGAGTGGCGGTATCCAGAGCCAGAACAAGCACTAGCGACCCTACTGCGCCCCGCCGGTTACCAGGCGGGCAATATCGTTATAGAAAATAAAGGCCATCAGCAACAAAAGGAGAGCCATGCCCATTTGCTGAGTCTTTTCACGCCATATCATGGACACTGGCTTGCGGCGCACGGCCTCAAGGAGGAAAAAGAACAGATGGCCGCCGTCCAGGGCCGGGATGGGCAGCAGATTAAGGATGGCCAGGTTCACCGAAATAAGGCCGGCCAAATCCAAGAGCGGGGCCAATCCATGGCGGGCGGCCTCTCCCGCGGCCTGGGCGATCAGAATGGGGCCGCCGATGTTGTCTGCTGAAACCTGCCGGGTGATGATCTTATATACGCTGAGCGCTATGATTTCCCCCGCGCGATAGGCCCGCACAAAGGACATGCCAACGGCCTCCACCGGCCCCACCTCCAAGGAGAACATTTCCCCGCCGCCCATCATGCCCACTTGGTATATCTTGTGTTTGTCGCCAAAGATGTCGGTGACCTCAATCTCTTCGGGCTTAACCTCGCGGGTGATATCCTCCTTACCCCGCTTGACTTCAACCAGAACCGGCTTGCCGCCGCTGCCTTGGATGATCTCCACCATGTCGCCCCAATGCTTCATGGGCTTGCCATTGATGGCCAGCACCCGGTCACCCTTTTGGATTTCCGCTATAGCCGCCGGCGAGCCGGGCTTAACCCCGCCCACCAAGGTGGTGAGGGTAGGAACACCCCAAACCACCAACACCAAATAGTAGACCAATAGAGCAAAAGCAATATTAGCCACAGGGCCTGCGGCCACGATGGCGAAACGCCAACCCACCGGCTTTTCGCTGAATGAACGCTCTTTATCGGCTTGGTCCACTTCCTCGCCGGGATTCTCACCCACCATGCGCACGAAGCCGCCCAAGGGGATCAAGGAGATGCGGTAGTCTGTCTCTCCCTTTTTGAATCCGATGAGCCTGGGGCCGAATCCAAGGCTGAAAACAGTCACTCCCACCCCGGCTCTCTTGGCCAACAGGAAGTGTCCCAGCTCATGCACAAACACCAAAACTCCCAGCACCACTAAGGCGCTGAATATGGTCATTATCATTTGGTCTCCCCTCGTGAAGCCAGCCACTGCCTGGCCTCGCCTCGGGCCCAGCGGTCGGCCTCAAGCACATCGGCCACCGACGCCACCGGGGTGGTTTCATGCCGCTCGAGGATTGACTGAACGCATGAGACAATGCCGTTGAAGTCCAATCTTCCGTTTAAAAAAGCATCCACCGCAATCTCGTTGGCGGCGTTTAAAACCGCAGGGGCATCACCGCCGGCATGGCCAGCGCAATAGGCTAAATTCAAGGCCGGGAAGCGGCTCAGGTCTGGCGCTTCAAAGGTCAGGGCAGCAAGTTGGGTCAGGTCCAATCTGGGCAGATCCCATCCCAAACGCTCGGGATAGGTTAGCGCGCTGGCAATGGGCAGGCGCATGTCCGGCACGCCCATTTGCGCCAGCATCGTGCCGTCTACGAACTCAACTAAAGAGTGAACCACCGATTGGGGATGAATCACCACCCGCACTTTGTCCAAGGGCTGGCCAAACAGCCATCTGGCTTCCAGAACCTCAAGCCCTTTGTTCATCAAGGTGGCCGAGTCCACGGTTATCTTGGGCCCCATGGACCAATTGGGGTGGTTAAGCGCCTCGGCCGGGGTAACCTTTTCCAATTCCTCCGCGCTCTTGGTGCGGAAGGGGCCGCCGCTGGCGGTCAGCCAAAGAGAGCGCACCTCTTGGTGATTGGAGCCGATCAAGGCCTGGAAAATGGCGGCGTGCTCGCTGTCAACCGGTATGATTTGGGCCCCGGTCTCGGCCGCCTTTTTCATGACCAACTCTCCGCCGGCGACCAAGGTTTCCTTGTTTGCCAGGGCCACGGTGATCCCCGCCTGTACCGCAGCATAGGTAGGAATAAGCCCTGCCGCGCCCACCATGGCCGAAAGCACCACATCGGCCCCGGCGCTAATCACGGCCTCAAGGTAACCCGCAGGACCATGCACCACGCGCCTGGCCAGATCTGCGGGCAGAAGCTCCTTGAGGCGTTGGGCGGCCTCCCCATCCAAGACCACGATAAGCCGCGGTTTATGCTTGCGGGCCTGCACCGCCAAGGTGTCAACCGAACGGGCCGCAGCCAAACTCACAACCTCGAAAAGATCGGGCCTCTGCGCTACCACATCTAAGGCGTTGGTGCCGATGGAGCCGGTGGAGCCCAATATGGCGATTTTTTTTACTGCCACCAGAGCATCCTCAATAGCAACATTACGGGCCCGGCCATCAGCAGCCCGTCTATCCTGTCCAAAATTCCGCCATGGCCGGGGAATATGCCGCCCGAATCCTTGACGCCATGCACTCTTTTAATAAGTGACTCCATTAGATCGCCCAGAACGCTGAACACACCCAAGGCCAACCCCAAGCCAGCCCCCGCCCCGGCCGGAACATCGGGCAGGAAAAGTGCGGCAAAAACCGCGCCCACCACAGCGGCGCACACCATGCCGCCGACCAGGCCCTCCCAGGTCTTGCCCGGCGAAATTAGCGGCGCCAGCTTGCGTCTCCCCCAGAGATGACCGGCGAAATAGGCGCCGGAATCGGCAGCCACCACTGCTGCGATGAGAAACAATAAAAGTAGCCTGCCCCGCTCCAACCCCGCGATGGTCAGCAAAACGGCTATAAGCCCGCCGGTGTAAACTAAGCCCCAGCCGCGTTCCCTGGCCCGGGCCAGTTTAGCCTTCAACTCCGCGGGGCCTGCCATAGATAAGGTCGCGGCTAGTACCAATCCCAGACCCAGGCTGGCGCAAGCCGCCGCCGGACCGGCCAAGACGGCAAAGGGCAGCCCCAAAGCCACCGCCACGCAGGCCCAAGCGTCCCAGGACCACACCCCGGGCTCAATCATGCGCAGGTATTCCCACATAGCCAAAGAGGCTACGGCCGCCGCCACGATGGTCAATAGCCACAGCGGCGTCAACAAAACCACAACCACGGCCAGGGCTGCCAAAGCCAGGCCGGTGGCCACCCTTAGATGCAGACCGCTGAAAGCACGCCGGTTTTCCTCAGCCATTGGCCTCAGCCTCCAACTGGTCGCCGGTGCGGCCAAAGCGCCGCTGGCGTTGGGAGTATGAATTCAGTGCCTCAATGAGCTGGGCTTCCCGAAAATCGGGCCACAGTATCTCGGTAAAGTAAAACTCAGTATATGCCAACTGCCAGGGCAGGAAATTGGAAATCCTCTGCTCGCCGCTAGTGCGAATTAAAAGGTCGGGGTCAGGCATGTCCGCCGTGAACAGGCGGCTGGCCAGGGTGTTTTCGTCAATGGCCGCAGGGTCTAAAAGGCCGGTCCTGGCTTCTTCGGCCAATAGCCTGGCCGCGCGTATGATTTCTTGGCGCCCGCCATAACTCAAAGCCAGGCTCAGCACCATATCCCGGCCGCCGGCAGTGTCGGCCATGGTTTTATGCAATAATTCGCGGGTGGCCTTGGGCAGCTTTTCGATCTCGCCGATGGCGTTCAGCCGGATTCCCCGCTCCAGCATCTCCTGGCGCTCTTTTTTAAGAAAGCGGTTCAGGAGCTTCATAAGCGCGGTGACCTCCGCCTGGGGGCGGGCCCAGTTCTCCTCGCTAAAAGCGTATAACGTAAGCCAGCCGACGCCCAAACGGCGGCTAGTGCGCACCGCAACCCGCACGCTTTCAGCGCCCTCCTCATGCCCCCGCACCCGGTTCCATCCCCGCTTTTTGGCCCAACGGCCGTTTCCGTCCATTATGATGGCCAGATGCCGGGGAATGTTTTGCGGCGTTGACGCGGTGGCCTCCGCGTCGCTGCTTAGCGATGGCGTGGTCGTCATACCTGCCGATCCAGGGCTTTCAACCGCCCCTTGGTTGAGTGAAATCATTGAAGTAATCGAATGCTTATACTATCAGAGGCCTTCCCGGCCAGCAATAGTAGCAGCTACAGGGCTCGGGCCATGGGGCGTCTAAACAAAACCGCCCTGCGGCGAAAGCCCCAAGGCGGTTGGACGCGATAAAGTTGACGGTCCTAACTGGCTAGAACTCCATGATCTCCTTTTCCTTGGCTTCAATGAGTTCATCAACCTTGGCCACGTACTCGTCGGTGATTTTTTGGATCTGCTCTTGACCGCGGAAGGAGTCATCCTCTGAGATCTCGCCTTCCTTCTTAAATTCCTTTAGCATCTCGTTGGCGTCACGGCGGGCGTTGCGCACCGCAACCTTGGTCTCCTCGCCCATCTTGCGCACGACCTTGACCAACTCCTTGCGGCGCTCCTCAGTGAGCGGCGGAATGGAGATGCGTACCACCTTGCCGTCATTCATGGGGGTAAGGCCCAAGTCGCTTTTCAAGAGCGCTTTTTCGATGGTCTCGCAAGTCTTGGGGTCCCAAGGCTGGATCAGGATCAGGCGCGGTTCCGGAATTGAAAGGCTGGCCATCTGGTTGAGCGGCGTGGGAACCCCGTAATAATCAGCCCTGACGCCATCCAATATGGAGAGCGAGGCTCGGCCTGTGCGTACCCGGTTGAAGTCGCGTTGCAAGGCCACAATGGCCTTGTCCATGGCTTCCTTGGCTTCCTTTTTGGTATCTTCGATCATTGTTTCACGCCTCCACCCGGGAACCCACCGCTTCTCCGCGAAGAACCCGGCAGATGTTGCCCGGCTTTAGCAAATCGAACACCAGGACCGGCATTTTGTTGTCTCCAGCCAGGCTGATGGCAGTGGAATCCATCACCTTGAGGTGCTTGGCCAGCACCTCGTCATAGGTGATATTATCCAGCTTGACCGCATCCGCGTTGTGGGCCGGGTCACTGTCGTATATACCGTCCACTTTAGTGGCCTTTAAGAGCACTTGGGCCCCTATCTCCTGGGCTCTGAGTGCGGCGGCGGTGTCAGTGCTGAAGTAGGGATTGCCCGTGCCGGCCGCAAAAATTACCAAACGGCCCTTTTCCAGATGACGCAGCGCCCGCCTGCGCAGATAAGGCTCGGCCACCTGGGGCATGGTTATGGCGCTCATCACCCGGGTGGGCAGGCCGCTACGCTCCAGGGCGTCCTGCATGGCAAGAGAGTTGATCACCGTGGCCAGCATGCCCATGTTGTCGGCCTGCACCCGCTCCATGCCCTTGGCGCTGTCGCTGACACCGCGGAAGATGTTGCCCCCGCCCAGCACCACACCCATCTCATTGCAAAGCTCATGAGCCGCTACCAGCTCACCTGCCACGTAATTCAACACCGAGGTTGAGATTCCGAATCCCGCCTCGCCCATGAGGGCTTCGCCGGACACCTTGAGGAGCACGCGGCTGTATCGCTCGCTAGCGGCCATGAGCCTTCTCTATCTCCTAGAGCGCCTAGGACTGGGATTCTTCACCCAGTTGGAACCGTACGAAACGGCGGATCATTACGTTCTCACCGGTCTTGGCGCGCAGTTCGTTCAAAAGGTCCTCGATGGTTTTGTCCGTGTCCTTTACAAAAGCCTGCTGCAACAGGCAGGCTTCCGCATAGAATTTCTTCAGCTTACCCTCCACGATCTTGTCCATGATCTTTTCGGGCTTGCCCTGCTCTTGTGCCTGAGCCACGTAAATATTGCGTTCCCGCTCAAGAACGTCAGCCGGCATTTCATCGGGCGAAATGCAGATGGGGTTGGTGGCGGCAATATGCATCGCCACGTCGCGGGCAAAGGCCACGAACTCCTCGGTCTTGCCGGTGAAGTCGGTTTCGCAATTGACCTCCACCATGACGCCCAGCTTGCCGCCGGCATGAATGTAGGAGGCGACTTGACCTTCGCTGGCCTCGCGTCCGGCCCGCTTGGCGGCCACGGCCAGACCCTTTTGACGCAGCCAGTCGGTGGCTTTGTCCATATCGCCATTATTCTCGGTAAGCGCTTTTTTGCAGTCCATCATGCCCGCGTTTGTTTTATCGCGAAGCTCTTTAACCATCTGTGCTGTGATAGCCACGGCAACCTGCTCCTTTTATTACAAACTCCCCGCCGCGCCAGATATTGCAGGCCGGGGGCAGCCAATGCTCTTTTTGCTTAAACCGGATTATGTGTTTTCGCCCGGGCGTGCTAGGCCTTAGGTGTCTCCTCTTCGCCCTTGCGGATCACCACAACCTCAGGGCTATCCTCTTTGCCGCGCGCCACGGTGAGTTCGGGCATATCGTCAGGCATCTCAACTTTTTCCGCCTTGTCCTCGGAATGACCGCCGCGCTGCTCGCGTACGGCCAGGCCCTCGTTCACCGCGTCCACTATCTTACCGGTGATGAGGCGTATGGCCCGGATGGCGTCGTCGTTGCCCGGAACCAGGTAATCGATATCCTCGGGATCACAGTTGGTGTCAACTATTGCCACAATGGGGATGCCCAAACGCTTGGCTTCGTTGACTGCGATCTTCTCCTTCTTGATGTCCACAATGAAAATGACCGAGGGCAGACGGTTCATGTCCTTGATGCCGCCCAGGTTTTTCTCCAGCTTTTCAAGCTCGCGGCCCATGGACACCGCTTCCTTTTTGGGGAACCGGCTGATGGATCCGTCGTTGAACATGCCCTCCAGATACTTGTAGCGTTCGATGGAGCGCTTTATGGTCTGGAAGTTGGTCAACATCCCGCCCAGCCAGCGATGATTAATGAAGTGCATGTTGCAGCGCTGGCTCTCCTCCATAATGATATCCGCAGCCTGGCGCTTGGTGCCCACGAAAAGGACTTCGCCGCCTTTGGACACGGCCTTGACCACATAGTCATAGGCATCACGGAAAAGCTTGACCGTCTTTTGCAAATCGATGATGTAGATACCGTTGCGGGCTCCGAAAATGTAAGGTTTCATCTTGGGGTTCCAGCGGCGGGTCTGGTGGCCGAAATGGACGCCGGCCTCCAATAATTGACGCATGGTCACATAAGCCATTTCTCATCCTCCACGTCTGGTTGTTCCTCCGCCTCCTTCTCACGGCCAAAGCCACCCGCGCTTTTAGCGCGGACACCGGACCGGCCGTCCAGAGGCGTGTGTATTGCAAACCGCAGAAGGATAACATAGGCCTTGACCTCCCGCAAGCGACGGACAGGTTAAAACCCAGTTTTACCAAGCAGCTTGCCTGTGGATGCTTAGGGCTGAAGCAGAGCTTACGCTAAGGAACTGCATACGTCAGTGTCATTTTTTTAAGTCTTGGCTAATAATCCGATTAAAAACATCTGGACTATGGTTTTTGGTTGACATATATTTTTTTTCGAATATTAATATTATTAAATATACAAAGGATCGCATAAATGCACTTGGAAGACGATTTTCTTAATAATGCGGCAGAGATGCTTAAGGTGATGGGTCATCCGCTTCGCATACGGATAGCCCATTTTTTGGAAACAGGCGAACGAAACGTCGGTGACATCGCTCGGTCTATTGGTGCCAGCCAATCCACCACTTCCCAGCATTTGAGGGCCATGCGGGTGAGGGGTTTGCTGGACTCGCGGCGCGACGCAACCAATGTTTACTACTCCATTGCCCGGCCAGAGATCTACAAGATCATCCAATGTATTCGAGAAGGGCAATTTAGAGCGACCCAACAGCCAACTAGAAAAAGTGGGGCAGCTTAACTATTTGGTCCGCAAGGAGGATTTATCCATGGATCAAGACATTCAAACTTATATTGATCAGAAGGTCCAAGAAGCCCTGGACAGTCAACTGGAGGACCGCATCAAGGCCGCCCTTAAGGCGCAGGGCAACGACAGCCGCGCCGCCATCGTAGCCTCAAAAGGCTCTTTGGACATGGCCTATCCCCCCCTAATCCTCGCCTCCACCTGCGCGGCCCTGGATATCGACTGCCAGGTCTTCTTCACCTTTTATGGCCTGGACATAATCAACAAAAAGAAATACCGCAATCTCAAAGTGCCCCCCATAGCCAACCCGGCCATGCCCGTACCCATGCCCAACATCTTGGGCATGCTGCCGGGCATGACCGCCATGGCCACCATGATGATGAAAAAGTGGATGAAGGACCAAAACGTTCCTACCATCCCTGAACTGATCGATACCTGCAAGGAGTTCGACGTTAAGCTCATCGCCTGCCAGATGACCATGGACGTGATGGGGGTCGAAAAAGAGGATCTCATTGACGGCATAGAAGTTGGCGGCGCTGCCTACTTCCTTGAGTACGCCTCGCGAAGCAACATCACGCTGTTTATCTAAGGCATTAGGCGCATCATCAAGGCTAACGGCCGAGTGACGCGCCAATCACATATAAGCCCAATGGGTATGCGCTCTATTTTGACGAGGGGGGACGCATCCCATATTCCGCTTTGAACGGTGGGGTTATTGGCCGGTCAAAGCGCAATTAAAACAAATAAGAAAAGGGGAAATGGACATGCGAAGGGCAGCTTTCGTATTAGTTGCGGCAATGGTCATGGCATGGCCCGGGGCCGCCCTGGCCACCAACGGTATGAACATGATCGGGACCGGTGCAGTGGCATCGGGCATGGGTGGCGCGGACGTGGCGGTGCCGGCGGGCTGTACCGCCATCGCGGGCAATCCGGCCCAATTGGCCACCACCTGCAACCGGGTGGTATCCGCGGGCACCGCGCTTTTGATGCCCAAGATGGACGTTAAAACGCCTGGCTCTAGCGGCGTGGGCAACGAGGACCAAATGTTTCCGCTGCCCTTTTTGGGCTATGCCCAGCGCATCGGGGTGACGCCCTGGAGCGTGGGTCTGGGGATATTCGCCCAGGGCGGCATGGGCGTTGATTTCCGTGACGTGCCGGCCGGACCTGGCGCCAAGGATGATCTTTACTCCCAGGTTGCATTTATGCGCCTGTCTCCCACGGTGGCTTATAACGTCACCGATAAGTTCACTTTGGGCGCCAGCATATTCGCAGGCTACGCCACGGTTAACTACGATTTTTTCCCCAACCTACCCATGGGCCAGAGCGTTACCGGGTTAAGCTCCTATACTTTGGCAGGCCGTTTGGGCTTCAACTATCAGATCAACGAAAAATGGGCCTTTGGCGGAACCTACACTTCCAAAAGCTCCATGGATCTAGAAAACGGCGAGATGAAAGCCAACTTCGGGTCCATGGGAGTGGTGACCTACAAGGACGTTTCCATGGAGGATTTCACCTGGCCTCAGCAGCTGGAGTTCGGCGTCTCCTTCCGTCCCGCCACCAAATGGCTCCTGGCCTTTGATGTGAGTTGGATAAACTGGTCCAACGCCATTGAAACGGTAATGGTCAAGGCCCGCAACCCCAATGTGGCTTTACCGCCCCAGTACCAAAACCTTGACGTGCCATTTATCATGGATTGGAAGGATCAATGGGTCTTCGCCCTGGGCGTGCAATACGAAATCAATCAAAACTGGACCGTGCGCGCCGGCTATAACTACGGTAAAAGCCCCGTGCCCGATGAAACAGTGAACCCGTTGTTCCCCGCCATCGTCGAGCACCATGCCACATTCGGCTTCACCTTCAGTTACGGCGACGTAGACTTCGACTTCGCCTATGAGCATGCGTTCGAAAACACCCAGAAAAACACCGGGGCGCCTTCACCCACCAACCCCTTTGCGGGCACCGAAGTATCCCACTATCAGGATACCCTGCACTTCATGGTCTCATACAGGTTCTAAGCGGGAGCGGCATGGGTATGATGAAAAGGTTCATGATTCTCGCGGCGCTTTTTCTGGTGCTAATAGCGGCTATGGCTCCAGCCCTTGCCGTGGCAGAGGAAGTGCCTTGGCTGGAACTACAAAAGGCCTTGGCCGAGCAGAATACCAAGGCCAAGCCAATTGTCATCTTCTTTCATCTCACCTATTGCGGGCGCTGCAAGGAAATGAAACGCAAGGTCTATTCCGACGCTGAGGTGATACAGCGCCTGAAAAGCCAATTCATCCCGGCCGAGGTGGACTTGGCAAAACAAGAAGCCTTGGGCAAGAAATATGGCATTGACTACATTCCAACCCATGTTTTCCTGGCGCCGGACAGTAAAGAGGTGCTCAGGGAAAAAGGTGTCATATCTCTGGCTGATTATCTGCTCATGCTGGACTACGTGGCAGGCGGGCATTATGCCAAGATGGACTTTAACGCCTTTGCCAAGGACCGCCGCTAAAGCATGGCTTCGCAAATCACTAAACGCGCGCCCCGGGTATCAACACCCGGGGCGCATCTATGCCTTATCCTGCTGTGCCTCCTAACCCTGGCTCCGCCTGCCGCGGCCCAGCAGGACGCGGGCATCCGCTGGCTCAGCTATGCCGAAACCCTGGCGCAAGGTCCCAGGGCCGGCAAGCCGGTGTTCGTTTTCTTCCGGGCGCCTTGGTGCTACTTCTGCACCAAAATGCAGCGCCAGGTGTTTCCTAGTCCACAGTTGTCCACTTTTCTTAACCAGCGTTTTCTGGCGGTGGATGTGGATGTTACCAAGGAGCGCCGGGTGGCCGAGGTGTACCAAGTCAATTACCTGCCCACCTCGCTCTTTCTCGCAGACAACGGTAAAACCGTTTTAATTTTAAAGGGATACCTCTCAAGCGAGCGCCTGCTCAAGGCCCTGCACTTCGTGGCCGATGGCCACTATAAAAAGATGAGCTTCCAGGCTTACGAGGATAAAAACGGACTAAGCGGCTCTGACAAGCCTGCCAATTAGGGACGCGGGCCTTTTTAGCCCCTGCTCCGGCGCTCCAGTGCTTCTCTACTCAATTCGGAGAAACAGACCCCAGCCCTTCCAACCGCGGCCAGCCTAGTTCTTAATAACCATGCCCACCAAAAACAGCACCACGATCGCGCCCACGGTGGCGGTGAGCATTGACCCCAAAAGCCCTGTGGCCGCCACGTCCAAAAGCCCGAAGAGGTAGCCGCCCACCAAGGCGCCCGCCACCCCCAGGACCACGTTGCCGAGGAAACCGAACCCGCCCCCCTTCATGATCCTGCCCGCCAGCCAGCCGGCCACCGCCCCGATCAGCAGGAAGATCAGCGCCTCCTGAACGCCCATGGCTAGTCCTTTCTCCAGGCTAAAGCCCCTGACAGTAAAAGCCCGGTGAAAAGCGCAGACCCAGGGCAGGCGGGCCCGCGCCCTCCATTTTCTAAGGATAAACGGGAGCGGGGAGAGACGATAGTAGAGGTTACTAATTTTCCGGCAGAGGCCAAAGACCCGTTAGGAAGGCGGCGGGGTGCCGGAGGGTGGGCTGCGATGGACTACTCGCGGTTGAGAACCTGGCGGGGTTTGGAGCCGTCGGAAGGCCCCACGATGCCCTCGCGCTCCATCTGCTCGATCATGCGCGCCGCCCGGTTGTAGCCCACCCTGAGGCGGCGCTGCACATAGGAGATGGAAGCCTGGCCGGTTTCCTTGACCAAGGCCACCGCATCGCGGTAGCGCTCGTCCTCGGCGTCGTCGAAGCCGTTGTCCTCGCCGTTTTCCACCGTGGCCTGCACCACGCTTTCGTCATATTCGGGCCGGGCCTGATCTTTGACGAATTTAACCACCTGGTCGATTTCACTGTCCGAGACAAAGGCGCCGTGCAGGCGGTTCAGGCCGCTGACGCCGGGCTGGGAAAACAGCATGTCGCCTAGTCCCAACAAGTGCTCGGCTCCCTGCTGATCCAAAATGGTGCGCGAATCCACCCGGGAGGTGACCTTGAAGGAGATGCGGGCCGGGAAGTTGGCTTTAATGAGCCCGGTGATCACATCCACCGAAGGCCGCTGGGTGGCCAGCACCAGGTGAATGCCCGCCGCCCTGGCCATCTGCGCCAGGCGGGTGATGAGCGCTTCCACTTCCTTGGAGGAGACCATCATGAGATCGGCCAGCTCGTCGATGATGATCACCACGTAGGGCAAGGGTTCCAGGGGCGGCTCGTCCGGGGTCAAGGGCGGCGGCGGGCCCTGCCGGGCCAGGCGCTGGTTGAAGGATTTTATGTTGCGCACGCCCAAGCGGGCCAGGAGTTCGTAGCGTCTTTCCATCTCGGCTACCGCCCAGCGCAGGCCGGCGGTAGCCTCCTGGGGGCTGGTGATGATGGGATAGAGCAGATGGGGGATATCGTTGTAGGTGCTGAGCTCGATGCGCTTGGGGTCCACCATCAGAAGCCGCACCTGATCCGGCGAGGCCTTGTAGAGGATTGAGAGCACCAGGGTGTTGATGAACACGCTCTTGCCCGCCCCGGTGGCGCCGGCGATGAGCAGGTGGGGCATGCGGGTGAGCGTGTTGACCACGGGCATGCCCAGGATGTCCTTGCCCAAGGCGATGGTAAGCGGGCTGGTGGCCTGCTGATAGGCGGGCGAGGCCAGGAGATCGCGCAGGTACACGGTCTCGCGCAGGTTGTTGGGGATCTCGATGCCGATCACCGCCTTGCCCGGAATGGGGGCCACGATGCGTATGGAGCTGGCGCGCAGGTTCATGGCCAGATCATCGGAAAGCCCGGCCACCTTGGAAATCTTCACCCCCGGCGCGGGCTGGAACTCGTACATGGTGACCACCGGTCCCGGCGCCACCTCCACCACCTGACCCTGCACCCCGAAATCAGCCAGCTTCTTCTCCAAAAGCCGGGAGTTGTGCTTGAGGCTGGCGGCCTGATCCGGCGCGGTCTGATCCAGAGGCTCCTGCAAAAGATCCAGGGTGGGCAGCCGGTACTTGGCGTTGCCGAACGACAGCTTTTCCTGCTGCAGAGCTTGAGCCTTGGGCGCCTCCAGGCGGGGCTTGATGCGCGGGCCGTCCTCCAGCCGGACCGGAAGCGGCGTCTCCTCCGGCTCATCCTGCATCAGGGGCTCCCCTGCAGGCGGTTCCTCCTCGGGCTCCTCCTGGGGCGTCGCCTCGGTCTGCGCATCCCTCGGTTTGGCCAGGCCGGGCAGGTTCAGCATGTCCGGCAGGCCGCTTAGCACCGGCCACATGGACCAGGCCACCACACCCAAGCCCAG
>Ga0307423_1000312_pt1 | contig 33017 bp, 27 predicted proteins | sample SalMarWE160310MG_FD_202154 | JGI IMG/M metagenome (GOLD analysis project Ga0307423, IMG submission 202154) | Salt marsh sediment microbial communities from the Plum Island Ecosystem LTER, Massachusetts, United States - WE1603-10 | ecosystem: Environmental > Aquatic > Marine > Intertidal zone >... | reverse complement strand
CGAAGGCCCCCGGGGGGGAGGGCGCGACGGCCGCGCTCCCACCTCCGGCCGGGGCCTGCGCGTCCTCGCATGGACCGCCACCGCACTCGCCGCGCTCACCATGGCCGCGCCCTTCCTGTGGATGGCCGTCACCTCCCTGCAGGGCCAGCTCGAGGTGTTCAGCTACCCACCGCACCTCCTCCCCGAGCGGCCCCGCTGGGAGAACTACCCCGCCGCGCTCACCGCCCAGCCCTTCTGGCGCTTCTTCGTCAACTCGGCGGTCTTCGCCACCTTCGTCGTCGCCGGCCAGCTCTTCACCGCGGCCACCGCGGGCTACGCCTTCGCGCGCCTCGACTTCCGCGGCCGCGAACGGATCTTCCTCCTCTTCCTGTCGACGATGATGGTGCCGGCGGTGGTCGTGCTCATCCCACGCTTCCTCTTCATCGACTCACTCGGGTGGGTGGACACGTTCCAGGGGCTGATCTCCACCGAGCTCGTCTCGGTGTGGGGGATCTTCCTCATGCGCCAGTACTTCCGCACCGTCCCGCCGGAGCTGGAGGAGGCCGCGCGCATCGACGGCGCGCGGCCGTGGCGCATCTTCTGGAGCGTGGCGCTACCCCTGGCGCGGCCCGCTCTGGCGACGCTGGGCCTGTTCGCGTTCATCGACGCGTGGAAGAATCTTCTGTGGCCGCTGCTCGCCACCCGCTCGATGTCCATGCGGGTGGTCGAGGTGGGCATCGCATCCTTCCACGGGACGTACGAGGTGAACTGGCCGTACCAGATGGCCGCCGGCGTGACGGCGGTGCTCCCCATCATGGTGCTCTTCCTCTTCACGCAGCGCTACTTCGTCCAGGGCATCCAGATGGAGGGGTTCCGTTGAGCGCGCTCCACCCACGTTCCGCCGGGAGGGCACCATGCCGCTGACCGACGAGCAGGACGCCTACGGGCACATGCTCCTGGACCTCGCAGCCGGCATTCCGGCGGTGGAGATCATCGAGCGCGACGACGGCTACGTCCTCCCCGGCGCCCTCGCGGCGGACTACATCCTCCCGTACGACCGGTGGCCCTCCCACCAGCGCGCGGTGGTGGACCGGGCGCGGGGCCGGGTCCTCGACATCGGCTGCGGCGCGGGCCGCTTCTGCCTGGAGCTTCAGGACCGCGGCCACGATGTCGTCGGCATCGACGCGTCACCGGGCGCGGTCGAAGCCTGCAGGCGCCGCGGTGTGGCGGACGCGCGCCCGATCGCGCTCGAGGAGATCGACGCCACGCTCGGCACGTTCGACACCGTGATCATGATGGGCAACAACTTCGGTCTGTTCGGCGACCCCGCGGGCCTGCGCACCGGCCTGGCCCGGCTGGCCACGGTCACGACGGAGGAGGCGCTGCTCTACGCGGAGGGCGCCGACCCCTTCGCGACGACAGACCCCCACCACCTCCGCTACCACCAGGCGAACCGCGATGCCGGCCGGCTGGGGGGAGAGCTCCGCATCCGCATCCGCTACAAGGTGTGGGCGAGCCCGTGGTTCGGCCTCCTGCTCGTCTCACCCCAGGAGCTCGACGCCCTCCTCCCCGGCACCGGCTGGCACCTCCACGACTCCATCTCCGCGGAGACGGGCCCCGTGCGGGTGGCCGTCCTCGGAAAGGACGCCCGATGACGACGATCCGCATCCCCGGCCGGCAGCGCCACACCGCGCCGACCACCTACGCGAGCCACCTGCGCGCCGCCGCCCCCGCGCTCGCCCTCGTCCTCGTCCTCCCCGGGACCCTCAGCGCCCAGGTGGGCCGCACCGACGTGCCGCCCCCGGACCGGATCCCGCCCATCGAGCGGTTCGACGTCCAGCGCTCGCCTATCTCCCTGGTCTACGACGTGCGTCCCGGCCAGTACCTCGGCGTGACCGGCCCCCGCAGCGCGTGGCTGGGCCGGGAGACCGGCGAGGCCGAGCTGTGGGTCCATCCCCTCAAGCTGGTCACCGGCTTCCAGCTCTCCTTCAAGATCCCACAATACCGCGAGCCGGTACGCGGCACGGACGTGGCCAGCACGATCGAGATCCGTCCCGAGGCCACGACCATCACCTACACGCACATGGCGTTCACGGTGAAGGAGCACATCCTCGCGCCCCGCGACCGGCCGGGCCTCCTCGTGCTCCTCGAGATCGACACCTTCGAGCCGCTGGACGTCGTGGTGCAGTTCCACCCGGTGCTCCAGTACGCCTGGCCCGCCGCGTTCGGTGGCCAGTACGCCTTCTGGGACCAGGAGCACGAGGCCTTCGTGCTCAGCGAGAGCCTGCAGCGGCGCAACGCCGTGATCGGCACGTCGTGGCCCGCCGAGGGCGAGGCCCACCCGGCGCACATGCTCTCCGAGGCCCCGGCGACGTTTGTCATTCCCATCGACTCGGTGCGCGCGCGCCACGAATTCGTGCCCATCGCCATCGCCGCCGGCACGATGCCGCGCGACTCCGTGTTCGCCGCGTACGAAGGACTGCTGCGCGACGCGCCGGCGCTGTACCGAGACAGCCGCGCGTGGGCGGACTCCACACTCGCGACGCTCACGTCCATCGACACCCCGGACGACGCCATGGACCTCGCGCTCTCATGGGCGGAGGTGAACCTCGAGGAGCAGCGCGTGTGCAACCCCGACCTGGGCTGCGGCCTGGTGGCGGGGTGGGGCACGAGCGGGACCAGCACGCGGCCGGGCTTCGGGTGGTTCTTCGGCGGAGACGCGGCCATCAACTCCCTCGCCATGGACGCGGTCGGCCAGTGGGACCTGGTGGCAGAAGACCTGCGCTTCCTCGCGAAGTATCAGAGGAAGGACGGCAAGATCCCCCACGAGATCAGCCAGGCCGCCGGCCACATCCGCTGGTTCGAGGACTACCCCTACCCGTACTACCACGCGGATACGACGCCCTACTGGATGGTCGCGCTGTGGAAGTACTGGAAGGCGTCGGGCAACGACGCGGTGATCGAGGAGCTGTGGCCCGCGTACCGCAAGGCGTGGGCGTGGTGCCTGACCGCCGAGACCGACGGCGACGGCATCATCGAGAACTCCGCCGGCGGCTACGGTGCGATCGAGGTGGGTGGCCTGGGCGAAAGCCTGCACGAGGACATCTACCTGGCCGGAGTGTGGATCACCGCGCTCGAGGCCACCGGCGACCTGGCGCGCCACTTCCGCGACCGGCGCCTGGTCGAGCGCGCCGACCGGCTGCGCACGACCGCCATGCAGACGCTCAACGAGCGCTACTGGCGCACCGGGGACGATCAGCACGCCTTCGCCATCCTCCAGGGCGGCGGCACGAACGACAACCTGACCGCGTGGCCCGGCACCGCGCTCTCCTTCGGGCTGCTCGAGCCCGCGCGCGCCGAGCGGACGCTGCGCAAGCTCGCCACCGACTCGATCTCCAGCGACTGGGGCGCGCGCCTCCTCTCCGTGGGGAGCGACCTGTACGATCCGCTCCACTACAACAACGGCGCCGTGTGGGACTTCATGACCGGATTCGTGGCCTGGGGCCAGTACGCCTACCGCCGTCCCTGGGCGGCCTACCACCTGGTCGACGCAGTGAAGCAACACGCTTTCGACTGGAGCCGCGGCCGCTGGCCCGAGAACTTCTCCGGCGCGTACTACCGCCCGATGGACGAGACCGTCCCCCACCAGTTCTTCGCCACGTCGATGCTCGTCACGCCGCTCCTGCGCGGCGTGCTCGGGTGGACGCCCGACGCGCCGAACGGCCGCGCGACGCTCGCGCCGCAGCTCCCTCCGGAGTGGGACACCGTCCGCGTCGCGAACCTGCGCGTAGGTGACACGAGGCTCGACGTCGTGATCAGCCGCGGAACGAGCCTCGTCGACGTGCAGGTCGTCCCCCACGGGCCCCCGATCGAGCTCGACATCGTGCTCCCCGTGCCCCTCGGCGCGCGCTCGATCCTGGCTGGCGTGGGCGACATGGCACCCGGGGGGACTTCCCACGCCGGCGACGACCTCCCGCCGGACGTCCTTTGGGGCCCGCACGACGGCACGATCACGCAGACGCTCGCCGTCAGGGAAGGTGGCACGTACCGGGCGAACGCCTTTTGGCAGGGCGGGCTCTCGGTGGCCGCGCCGCTTCGCCGGCTCGTGCCCGGACAGAAGAGCACCGGCGTGCGCGTCGTGGACTTCACGGCGGAGGGCGTGGGCTGGCTCCTCGAGCTGGAGGGCCAGGCCGGCCTCGCCTACGACGTCCGATTGTTCGGCGAAGCGCCGAGCCTGGGCGACGTCGACGGCGCCGAAGCGACAGTGACGCCCGCCTCCGGAGGTCCCCTGGACCCGCACCTCCTTCACGTCCGCTTCCCCGGCGGCCAGGGTCGCATGCTCGCGGCCATCCACCTGCGGCCGGCGGGCTGAGCCGTGCGCGCGACGTTTCCCGGCACACCCGCCACGCGGTGGTCCTCCGCCGCGCTGGCGTCGGTGCTGGTGGTGGCGGGCGCGTTCCTGCGTGGCGGGCGCCGGGACTTCTGGGTCAACGCCTTCTTCCTCGTCGTCGTCTTCCTCGTACCCGCGCAGGGCCTCACCAGACCGGGGGACGTCGGCCGGCTCTGGAAGCCGCTCCTGCTCACCGCCGCGGCCGGAACCCTCGGCTGGGACGCGGCGACGGCCTTCGTCGCTGGATCGCGTCCGTTCCTGTCCGAGTGGTACCTCGTCTACACCTCCGGACCCCTGGTCTTCATGCTCCTGTACCTGGCGCACGCCGCGCTCGCGAAGAAGCTCGCGCGCATGCTCCACGAACCTCCGTCCGAACCGTCATGAAACGATCGAGCCTCCTCCTCGCCGCCGTCCTCCTCGTCCCCTTCCCCGCCTCCGCCCAACGAGTGGGCGGGGTCGAGCTCATGGAGCTCACCATCGCCGAGGCGCACCAGGCCATGCTCGCCGGGACGCTCACCAGCCGGCAGCTCGTCGAGGCCTACCTGGCACGCATCGACGCCTACGACAAGCGGGGACCGTCCATCAACAGCCTGATCATGGTGAACCCGCGGGCGCTGGAGCGCACCGACTCTCTGGACGCGGCGTTGGCGCGCACGGGCCGGCTGACGGGGCCGCTGCACGGCATCCCGTTCATCGTGAAGGACAACTTCGACACGCACGACATGCCCACCACCGGCGGCTCCGCGTCGCTGGCAGGGAGCATCCCGGCGGACGACGCCTACCAGGTGCGCGCCATCCGGGAGGCCGGAGCCATCGTGCTGGCCAAGTCGAACATGGCCGAGTTCGCCTTCACCGCCTACGAGACCGTGGGCTCGATGCTGCCCGGGTGGACGTTCAACCCCTACCGCCTCAACCGCGTCACGGCGGGCTCCAGCGGCGGCACCGCCGCGGCCGTCGCCGCCAACTTCGGCCTTGGCGGGCTCGGCAGCGACACCGGCAACTCCATCCGCGGACCGTCGAGCCACCTGGCCCTCGTGGGCATCCGCTCCACCATGGGGCTGACGAGCCGCGACGGCGTCATGCCCCTCTACGCGGACCGGGACATCGCGGGGCCGATGATGCGCACGGTGGAGGATGCGGCGCGCGTGCTCGACGTGGTCGCGCACACCGACCCGGCGGACCCCGTCACCGCTGAGGCCGACGCACGCCGCCCGGCGTCCTACCTGGAGGCGCTCGTGCCCGACATCCGGGGAATGCGGGTGGGCGTGCCGCGCTGGATCGTCTACACCGAGACCGCCGACTCCGAGGTCACCGCGCGCTTCGAGCAGGCCGTCGCGGACCTGCGCGGCCTGGGCGCCACGGTCGTCGACGACGTGCCGGTCCCCGAATACGACTCACTCCGCCGGCACCTCTCCTGCCCGCGCTTCCGCTACGACATCGAGAACTACCTGGCCACGCTCCCCGATCCGCCCGTGCACACGCTGAAGGAGATCGAGGAGGGCGGGAAGGTCCACGTCACCGTGATGCCCCGGGTCAAGTCGTACCTGGAGTTCGAGGGCACGCCCGAGACCAACGAGGACTGCATCGACGCCGACCGCAACGAGGAGCTCCTGCGCCGGGCCGTGCGCCGGGCGATGGCGGAGGCGGACGTGGTCGCGCTCATCTATCCCACGTGGAACAACCCCCCCCGCCTCGTGGGCGACCTGACCACGCCCCACGGGAACAACAGCCCGATCCTGTCCCCGCCCACCGGCTTTCCCGCCATGACCGTGCCCATGGGGTTCGTGCGGGACGAGACGCTCCCCGTGGGCCTGCAGCTCTTCGGAGACGCGTGGAGCGAGCCCACGCTGATCCGCATCGCGTACGCCTACGAGCAGGCGACGCACCACCGCAAACCCCCTTCCAGCACCCCGCCGTTGCCCGCACGGCGTCCGTAGGAGACGACCCCATGCGTGCCGTACTTTCGTCCTTCGAAACCGAGTTCAAGCGGTACAAGGCGCGGGCGGAAGACGCCATCGCCCAGCTCTCCGATCGGGAGCTGAACCTGCTCTCCGCCCCGGGAGGCAACTCCGTCGCGGTCATCGTCTGGCATCTCGCCGGCAACTTCCAGTCGCGCTTCACCGAGTTCCTCACCACCGACGGCGAGAAGCCTTGGCGCAGGCGCGAAGAGGAGTTCCAGGCGCGTACCGTCACCCGACCGGAGCTGCTGGAGAAGTGGGACCGCGGCTGGTCCGTGCTGCGCTCGGCCCTCGACCCGCTCACCGACGAGGACCTCGGTCGCGAGGTGCGCATCCGCCGCATCGCCCTCAGCGTGAGCGACGCGCTCGCGCGCGCGCTCGCGCACACCGCCTACCACGTCGGACAGATCGTGCTCCTGGCCCGCAACGTCCGGGGGGAGGAGTGGCGCTTCCTGAGCATCCCTCCCGGCGGCTCCGAGGCCTACAACAGGAATCCGACGCGCGAGAAAGGGCCCGGCGTCGACGAGTCGAGCTGAGCGCGCTGCGCCCGGCCCGTCGTTGGCCGACGAGCCCCGCGCCGCGGCGTCGCCCCTCCGCCGTCGCCGTGCTACTCTGGTCCGGCCGGGCGCGACGCGTGCGCGCCCGAACGACCGCAACCCCACGCCACCGCCGCAGGACGCCATCATGGAACGCCGTGACTTCGTGAGGACCACCGCCGCCGGGCTGGCCGCCGCTGCCGTCCCCGCCACCCTCGCCGCCGAGGGCACGCGGCGCGCCCCGGAGGTGCTGGTGCGCCGCGCGGGGCGCCCCGTGCTCGTCTCCGACGTGAGCAGCATCCGCTTCAAGAACGGAGGGCCGGAGAGCGGCATCGAGCGGGCGTTCCGGGGCATCACGGAGGGGGAGGATCCGCTGGACGCGCTGGTGGCCGGCGTGAACATCCCCGAGCTCGATCCCGAGGAGACCGGCATCGGCTACGGCGGCCTGCCCAACGCCTACGGGGTGGTACAGCTCGACTCGTGCTGCATGCACGGTCCGCGGAAGTGGGCGGGCGGCGTGGCGGCGATCGAGGGCGTGCGCACGCCATCGAAGGTGGCGCAGGCGGTGGCAGAGCTCACCGACCACCACCTGATCGTGGGCGACGGTGCGCAGGAGTTCGCCCGGGACATCGGCTTCACCATCGAGGACGACCTGAACACGGAGCGCTCGCGCGCGCTGTGGATGGAGTGGCGACGCCGCGTCGACCCGAGCCACTGGCTGGACCCCGAGGAGCGGCTGCGGGGCATCGATCGGGGGCGCACGGAGACCGACCCGGACCGCATTCGCCGCGGCCGCGAGGAGCTGCGGGAGCGTACGCAGGCCTTCCAGCGCGCGGCGTTGGACGCCGGGCTTTCGATGGTGCGCGACGGCCTCATCCCCGAACATTCCTTCTGGGGCACGACGAGCGTGGAGGCGGTGACCGCCCGGGGTGAGGTCTGCGGGATCACCACCACGAGCGGCCTGGCGTGGAAGATCCCCGGCCGCGCCGGAGACTCGCCAATCCTGGGCGCTGGCCAGTACGTGGACAACGACGTCGGCGCGTGCGGCTCCACCGGCCGGGGCGAGGCGAACCTCTTCAACCTCTGCTCGTTCCTCATCGTCGAGAACATGCGCCGGGGAATGAGCCCGAAGGACGCCGGCATGTCCGCGCTGAAACGCGTCCAGACGAACACCATCGAGGCGCGCCTGCGGAACGAGCGCGAGCTGCCCAACTTCGACCTTCGCTTCTTCATTCTGAACAAGCAGGGTGCGTACGCGGGCGTGGCTCTGTACGGCGCGGGCGAGTCCGCCTTCGCGGTGTGCGACGAGAACGGGGCACGCGAGGAGCCGCTGGAAGGGCTCCTCGAGGGATCGCCGTAGAGCCGCCCTGTGCCTTCCCCCTCTCCTTCCCCCAGGCACTTTCGCACCGCCGCCGCGTTCGGAGCGTGGCTCGAGAAGAACCACGCGACGGCATCCGAGCTGCTCGTCGGCTTCCACCGGAAGGAGACCGGAAAGGGGGGCATGAGCTACGGAGAAGCCCTGGACGAGGCGCTGTGCTGGGGGTGGATCGACGGTGTGCGCCGTAAGGTCGACGCGGACAGCTACTCCATCCGCTTCTCGCCCCGCAAGCCGCAGAGCAAGTGGAGCAAGGTGAACCTCGAGCACTACGCGCGCCTCGAGGCCGAGGACCGCATCCGGCCGCCGGGCGCCGAGGCCTACGCGCGCTTCGACCCGGAGAAGCACACGCCGTACTCCTTCGAGGCGCGGGCGACGGAGCTCTCTCCGGAGCTGGCGCGCGCCTTTCGCGCCCACCGCGCCGCGTGGGACTTCTTCCAGGCGCAGCCACCCGGTTACCGGCGCACGGCGACCTGGTGGGTGATGAGCGCGAAGCGGGACGAGACGCGCAGGCGCAGGCTCGACGAGCTGATCGAGGTGTCGGCCGACGAAATCCGACTGCCCCAGGTGTCCGCGCAGCCCAGCCGCCGGAAAAAGAGGTGAACACTCCGGCTCCCTTGCGCGTCCTCGTGAGCGGCGATACACCCATCCACGGACCGGCTCAGCTCCGATCCCCGAACCACCCCACGCAGGGAGCCACCATGTCCCGTAGGACCTCCGCGCTCCGCCGCCTGGTCTGGGGCCTCGCCGTCGCCTCCCTGGCGACGCCCGCCCTCGCCCGCGCCCAGCAGCGCAACGACGAAGAGTACACGAAGCTGATCAAGGAGTACCTCCAGGACGATCGCATCAGCACCGAGCTGGTCGATCACCTGCCCGCTTCGGACGTCGTTCCGACGCCGCTGGCCTTCAACGGCCACATCGTCGGCACGCCAGGCGAGCTCACCTACGCGCGCGACATCCACCGGTACATGAGGGCGATCGCCGACGCCTCTCCCCGCGCCACCGTGTGGTCGATCGGGCAGACGGAAGAGGGTCGCGAGCAGATCGTGATGGCCATCGCCGACGAGGCGACGATCCGTGACCTCGAGCGCTACAAGGGGATGCTGCACGAGCTGACCGATCCCCGCACCACCACGGAGGCCCGGGCCCGCGAGATCATCGAGCGCACGGGCAAGCCGATCTACTGGGTCACGTCGGGGATGCACTCGCCGGAGACCGGCGGCCCCGAGATGCTGCAGGAGCTGGCGTACCGGCTCGTCGTGGAGGAGACGCCGTTCATCCAGGACATCCGCGACAACATCATCACCTTCATCACGCCGGTGATCGAGGTGGATGGCCGCGAGAAGCAGGTCGATACGTACTACTTCAACAAGGACCGCCCGGAGGGTGAGAGCCGCCTGCCCCTGATGTACTGGGGCAAGTACGTGGCGCACGACAACAACCGCGACGGGATGGGCCAGTTCCTCGCGCTGACGCGCAACGTGAACAAGACGTGGCTCGAGTGGACGCCGACGGTCATGCACGACCTGCACGAGGCGCAGTCCTACCTGTACACGTCCACCGGCACCGGGCCCTACAACGAGGGCTTCGACCCGATCACCATCGGGGAGTGGTGGGTGCTGGCGGAGAACGACGTCCTCGAGATGACCAAGCGCGGCGTTCCCGGCGTGTGGACGTACGGCTTCTACGACGGATGGACGCCCAACTACATGTTCACCATCGCCCACACGCACAACGGCATCGGGCGCTTCTACGAGGTGCAGAGCTACGGCCCCGACAACCGCGAGAATCTGCGCGTGGGGTCCACGACCACGAGCCGCGAGTGGTTCCGGCCGAACCCGCCGCTCCCTTCGATCAACTGGGGCCCGCGCAACAACACCAACATCCAGGAATCCGCGCTGCTCTTCTCGCTGAAGTACACGGCCGACCACAAGAGCTGGTTCCTGGAGAACTACTGGCTGAAGAACAAGCGGTCGGTGGACAAGGGCGTCGACGGTCCGATCAACGCGTGGGTGATCCCGGCGAACCAGCGGCGCAAGGCCGACGCGGTGGACATGGTCAACGAGCTGCTGCGCCAGGGACTGGAGATCCAGCGCGCCGACAAGGCGTTCGAGGCGGGCGGCGTCAAGGTCCAGGCCGGTGACTACATCGCGCGCGCGGATCAGCCGTTCCGCACCCTCGCCGACATCTACCTCTCGCTCCAGCAGTTCAGCCTCGACAACCCGCGCCCGTACGACGACACGGGCTGGACGATGCAGCTGACGCGCAACGTCGAGATGAAGGAGATCAAGGACAAGGCGGTGCTGGATCAGGCGATGACCCGGGTGCAGTACCCGGCGCAGGCGCCCGGCGGCATCTCGGGAAGGGGTGACGTCATCGTGGTGGACCACACCACCGACAACAACCTCATGACGTTTCGCATGACGCACCCGGACGTGCGCATGCTCGCCGCCGAGAAGGACTTCCAGATGGGCGGGCACGCCTTCCGGGCCGGGGCCTTCATCATCCCGGAGGCTGACCGGGCCGCCATCGAATCGAGCCTTACCCAGCTCGGCCTGTCGGCCTGGGCCGGCTCCATGCCCGACGTGCCCACCCACGAGCTCGATGTCCCCCGCATCGGCTACGTACACTCGTGGCAGCGCACGCAGGACGAGGGGTGGGTGCGGGCCGCGCTGGACTCCTACCACGTGCCCTACACCTACTTCGCCGACCAGGAGCTCAAGAAGGGCGACCTGCGGGCGAAATACGACGTGATCGTCTTCCCGCAGGTCGGGGGCAGCGCCCAGTCCCAGGTGAACGGCATCGCGATGACCGGGACGATGCCGCTCCCGTACCGGAAGACCGACAAGACGCCCAACCTCGGAGCGCTCGACCAGAGCGACGACATCCGTGGTGGAATGGGCTTCGACGGGCTGGTGCAGCTCGCCAAGTTCGTGCAGGACGGGGGCACGCTCATCGTCGAGGGGACCACGTCGAACATCTTCCCCTCGTACGGACTCACGCCGGGCGTCAGCGTCGAGGAGCACGACGAGCTGATCGCGCCCGGATCGGTGGAGCGCGGCATCATCGCCGACAAGGCCAGCCCGATCGCTTACGGCTACGCGGGCGACGAGCTGCCGGTCTTCTACCGCGGCGACGTCGTGCTCGCGGCCGGCGGCGGGTTCGGGCGCATGGCGCGCGGATACTTCGGGGGTGGCGGAAACAGCCCCTGGCAGAACACCACTCCGATGGCGACCAAGCCGCGACTCAGTCCCTGGGAGCCGGACAGCACGCAGACGCCGGGCCGGCCGCAGAGTGGGCAGGCGGACGAGATGGCCCAGTTCCGGCAGATGGCCCGCCAGTTCGGCATCGACGTGGACGAGTCCGGTCCGCGGGTGGTGATGAAGTTCCCGGACAACCCCGGTCAGATCCTGCTCTCGGGAACGCTGGGCGGCGCCGAGGCGCTCACCGGGAAGGCGCAGGTGCTGGACGCGCCCGTGGGCAACGGTCACGTGGTCATGTTCGCCATCCGGCCCTATTGGCGGTGGCAGACGCAAGGCACGTTCTTCCTCGGGTTCAACGCGATCCTGAACTGGAACGACCTCGACGCCGGCAAGCCCGCGGAGGCCGTGACGGACGAGGCAACCCCGGGCAGGGGAGGCCGCCGCCAGGAGCCCTAGTACCTCGAGCCGGACGGCCATCATGCCCCACGTCGAAGGGCACCGGACCCACCGCATCGGCTGGCTGCGCGCCGCCGTGCTGGGCGCCAACGACGGCCTCCTCTCCACGAGCAGCCTCGTGGTGGGGGTGGCCGCCGCCGGCGCCCCCCGAGGTCAGGTGCTCCTGGCGGGTATCGCGGGCATGGTGGCCGGCGCGGTCTCGATGGCGGCCGGCGAGTACGTCTCCGTGAGCTCCCAGGCGGATACCGAGGCCGCCGACGTCGAGCGGGAGCGCGAGGAGCTGGCAACCGCCCCGGACGCCGAGCGCGAGGAGCTGGCGAGGATCTACCGGACGCGGGGCCTCGAGCCCGACCTGGCGATTCGGGTCGCCGACCAGCTCATGGCCCACGACGCGCTGGGCGCCCACGCCCGCGACGAGCTCGGCATCTCGGAGATCACGCTGGCCCGACCCGTCCAGGCCGCCCTGGCCTCGGCCGGGACGTTCTCGGTGGGCGCACTCCTGCCGCTCGTCGTCGTCCTCGCCGCACCCCCGGCGCGGGCGGCCGCGCTGGTGACCGGCGCCTCGCTCGTGGCGCTGGCCGGACTGGGTGCGATGGCAGCCCGCGCCGGAGGCGCACCCGTGCTGCGCGCCGCCGTGCGCATGACGTTCTGGGGAGCCCTGGCCATGGGCCTCACCGCGCTGGTCGGCTCCCTCGTCGGCACCCAGGTCTGAACCCTTCCCCGGAGCCCAGGATGCACAAGTCGTCGGCCACCACCGGTGTCTGCTCCGTGTGCGGGAAGACGTTTCCCCTCAAGGCGATGGTCCCGGCCACCACGATCCGCGAGCCGATCGTGCAGAGGATCCAGGCGGAGCTACCGGACTGGACGCCGGAGGGCTTCGTGTGCCGTCCCGACCTCAACCGCTTCCGCTACGCGTACGTGTCGTCGCTGCTGGAGTCCGAGCGCGGCGAGCTCAGCTCGCTCGAGGAGGAGGTGGTCAAGAGCCTCCACGAGCACGAGATCCTGGCGCGGGACATGGAGGAAGCGCTGGAGGAGGGCCGCACGCTCGGAGAGCGTCTCGCGGACGGGCTCGCCGACTTCGGGGGGAGCTGGACGTTCCTGATCCTGTTCGGGGTGTTCATCGCGGCGTGGATCGTCATGAACGCGGTGGTGCTGTTCCGCCACCCACCGGACCCGTACCCCTTCATCCTCCTGAACCTGGTCCTGTCCTGCCTCGCCTCCATCCAGGCGCCGGTCATCATGATGAGCCAGAACCGGCAGGAGGCGAAGGACCGCATCCGCGCCCAGAACGACTACAAGATCAACCTCAAGGCCGAGCTCGAGATCCGGCACCTGCACGAGAAGATCGACCACCTCCTTCTGCAGCAGTGGGAGCGCCTCACGCAGATCCAGGAGATCCAGCTCGAGGTGCTCTCCGAGCTGGGGCGGCGGTAGCGGATCCCTTCAGCCCTCCACGGCCCTCCCGGTCTCTATCCAGCGGGCCCAGTCGGGACGGCCGTGCGCCCGCGCCGCGGCCGCCGCCGAGGCCACGTCGTAGGGCGTGGCGCGCAGCTCGACGCGCCAGCTCCCGTGACGCTGCCGCTCCAGGATCGCCCAGCGCGCGTGCGGCGCGCCGGCCTCCATCCCGTGCGGGTGCGGCGCGTCCGCGCGATAGGCGGGAAGGCCGACGCTCCCCGGGTTCACGACGACGCGTCCGTCGGAGAGCTGCACCATGCCGGGTTGGTGGCTGTGGCCGCACACCACCAGCTCGACTCCGCCGGGGATGCCGTAGAGCGCTTCCCCGAGCTCGGCGTCCGTCGCGGTGCGCACGCACCCGGGCTCGACCCGCTCGATCAGCGTCACGTCATCGTGCGCGAGGTCGCCGTGGCACCCGAGGATCGTTCCCTGGCTTACCGTGGCGCGCGTCTGGAAGGTGAGCCACGCCACGCCGTCCTTCCCGATCTCGTCCAGTGTGAACGTGGCCGTCGGATTGTCCGCTCCTTCGATGAGGGAGCGGTCCTGGTTGCCGCGCACCGTCGGCCAGCCTCGGCTCAGCAGCCGCTCGTGCGTGCCTTTGGGATCCAGCGGTCCGAAGAAGCAGTCGCCCAGGTTGAGCACGCGGTCCACGTGCACGTGCTCCATCTCCTCGAGCACCGCGTCCAACGCCCACGAGTTTCCGTGGATGTCCGACACCACCGCGATCCGCATGTACACGCTCCTTCGGGATGTTCCGCCATCCACGAGGAACCCCGGAGGGGCGCGCGTGTTGCCGGTGACCCTACCGGCCCCCGCTCTCCACCTTGCCCGACCCTGGCGTCTCGGCCCACCTTGTCCGGCCGATTCGAGAATCCGTTCCCCACACCAGGTGCCTGCCCCATGCTGGTGACCCGCTCGCGCGCCCCCGGCGCGCAGGGCGCGCTGTGCGCGCTCCTCGCCCTGGCGGCCGCCGCCCCCGCCGCCGCGCAGCAGACGCCGTGGACGTCGCTGAAGCGGGGGAGCGACAACATCGAGGTTCTCGGCCACGTGCCGCTGGGTCCGCGCCTCAGTGTGGCGGATCTCGACGTCGAGCAGGAGGTGTCGCGCCCCTACGCGTACGTGGCCCGCATGGTCTACGGGGACGATGGCCCGAAGGGTACGGACATCGTCAGCATCGAGGACCCGGACCACCCGAAGGTCCTCTACCGCTGGCGCATCGAGAACCAGGAGCTGCACCAGCGCACCGGCGGGATGGACGTGAAGCACTTCAAGATCGACGACCGCTACTACGTGGTGCAATCGCTCCAGTTCGGGCAGGGTGGGCCCGACAACGACCTCGGTGCCGTCGTGCTGGACGTGACGGGGTTGCCCGACCCGGCCCAGGTGAAGGAGGTCGCGCGCATCCGGGAGCCCGAGAACCCGGGCGGCTTCCACAACATCTTCATCTACAAGCACTCCAACGGCGGCGTGTACCTCTTCACCACCGTGAGCGGCCCGTACGCCAACGTCTACGACCTGCGCAAGGTCGTGAGCGGCGACGTGGAGCACGCGCGCGTCGCCCGGGTGCCGGTGCCCGAGTCGAGCATGGGAAGCGGCGGGGCCCGCGGCTACCACGACTTCTACGTCGGCTACCACCCCGACTCCGGGGAGGACCGCTTCTACGGCGGCGGCACCGGGGGTTACTACATCTACGACATCAGCGACCTGCAGAACCCGCAGCTGCGCATCACGCTGACGGGGATCAACGGGGTCTCGTACGGCCACACCTTCACGCCGAGCCCCGACGGGCGCTACGTGGTGGCCGAGACCGAGTATCAGTACGCGCCGCTGCGCATCTTCGACCTGCAGCCGGCGCTGGACGGCAAGGTGACGAACATTCGCGACCCGATCTCGGCGTTCACCGCCGACTGGACGCACCTGGTCCACAACCACGAGGTGCGCTGGCCGTTCGTGTTCGTCTCCGGCTACCTGGACGGGCTGCAGATCTTCAACCTGCAGGACCCCTCGAACCCGGTGCCGGTGGGCTACTACGACACGTACGTCGGCCCGCCCAACACCGACCGCTACTCGCAGTTCAACGGCGCCTTCGGCATCGACGTGCGCAACGCCGACGGGCTGATCGTGATCAGCGACATGTCCACCGGGTTCTGGACGTTCCGGATGGACGGGTTCCAGGGGTGGAACGGAGAGGACTGGGGCTACCCCGACATCTCGTCGGCGCAGAAGTGGGACGCACCCGCGAAGCGGCCCATCAGCTGAGGGCGGAGGAGACGCATGAGGATCGGGGCGATCGCTGCGCTGGGTGCGGTGGCGGCCCTGGCGGCTGGCGACCCTGCCCCGGGGATGGCCACGGCGGCGCTGGGGAATGGAGTCTCGTGCTCGGCATTCGCACCCGCGACGCCGACCACGACCGCGCGGGCACCGGACGCGGCACTCGGGGCCCCCTACTACGCCGTCGACCTCGTCACCACGAAGAACCTCGCCGGCACCGCGCGCGCCCGGGGGACCGGTCACGTCACCTTCGCGGCCTCGCCCTTCGGCGTGGCTCTCGCCGCGGACGGCAGCTACCGCTACGACGTCGAGCTTCGGCTCACCGACATGGACCCGCCCGAGGGCGGGACGTTGGTCGCGTGGACCACCACGCCGCAGGTCGACCGGGTCCGGCGCCTGGGCGCGTTCGACGATGCGCTGGGCGTCCGCGGTGAGGTGGCGTGGAACAAGTTCCTCGTCGTCGTGACGCTCGAGGCCACCGACGATCCCGCCGCGGAGACGTGGTCCGGTCCCATCGTGCTGCGCGGGATGTCGCGCAGCGGTGCGATGCACACGATGGCGGGGCACGGTCCCTTCCAGCAGGAGCTGTGCGCCAAGTACGGCTATCGCTGATGTCGCTCCTTCCCCCATGTACGCGGCCGACGCTCGTCGCCACGGCCGCGGCCCTGCTCCTCGCCTCCCCGGCCTCTGCCCAGGATCCCACGATGCACATGGGTCACGGCATGGGCACACCGGGCGGGTGGAGGATGGTGCCGATGGACCCGAACATGCCGATGCTGCCGGGCATCGAGGGCCTCATGCCCGTAGTGAGCCCTTTCCTGCCCGGTGCGGGGATGGACCCGTCCATGCTGCCGGCGGCACGGCCGTCGGAGGTGGTGGCCATGCGGGACGGCGACACCCTCGACATCTCGGTGTCGATGGTGCGCCGCACCATCGACGGCCACGAGCTGATCATGTACGGCTACAACGGCCAGTACCCGGGCCCGCTCATCCAGGCGCCGAAGGACGCGACCGTGGTGGTACGTGTCACGAACCGTATCCAGATGCCCACGACCATCCACTGGCACGGCGTACGTATCGACAACCGCTTCGACGGCGTGCCCGGAGTGACGCAGGAGGCGATCGCCAGCGGGGAGAGCTTCACCTACGAGGTGAACGTCCCGGACGCCGGGATGTTCTGGTACCACCCGCACGTGCGCGAGGACGTGCAACAGGACCTCGGGCTCTTCGGCAACCTGCTGGTCACCTCCCCCGACCCGGACTACTACGGGCCGGCCAACCGCGAGGAGATCTTCGTCCTCGACGACCTTCTCATGGACGACCAGGGGCTGCTGCCGTGGGGCGACGAGGCCCCCACGCACGCCCTCATGGGCCGCTTCGGCAACGTGATGCTGGTCAACGGCCGGACCGGCTACCGACTGAGCGCCAAGAAGGGCGAGGTCCTGCGCTTCTTCCTCACCGACGTCGCGAACACCCGGACCTTCAACGTCCGCTTCGGTGACGCGAAGGTGAAAGTGGTGGCATCCGACGTCGGGAGATACGAACGCGAGCAGTGGGTGCCCAGCGTGATCATCGCCCCCGCGGAGCGCTACGTCGTGGACGTGCGCTTCGACGAACCCGGCGTGGTCGCCATCACGAACTCGATCCAGGCGGTGAACCACTTCCGCGGTGAGTTCTACGCGCACGTCGACACGCTGGCCCTCATCACGGTGGGCGACGAGCCCGCCGCACCGGACTATCGGGAGGCGTTCGAATCGTTACGCACCAACGACGAGGTGGTCGAGGACATCGCGCGCTATCGGCCCCTGTTCGACAAGGAGCCGGACCACCGCCTCGAGACCACCGTGCGCGTCTCCGGGCTACCGGTGCCGATCGTGCAGGCCATGGAGATGGACACGCTTTACGTGCCGCCCGTCGAGTTCAACGACGCCATGCCGATGATGAACTGGCTGTCCACGGCCGAGCAGGTGACGTGGATCCTGCGCGACCTGGACACCGGGGCGGAGAACGGCGACATCCACTGGAAGTTCAGGGTGGGCGACGTGGTGAAGATCCGGATCTTCAACCAGCCGAAGTCGTTCCACCCCATGAACCACCCGATCCACATCCATGGCCAGCGCTTCCTGGTGGTGTCCATCGACGGCGTGCCCAACCGGGACCTCGTCTGGAAGGACACGACGATCGTGCCCGTGGGGAGCACGGTGGACCTTCTCGTGGAGATGTCGAACCCGGGCACCTGGATGACCCACTGCCACATCGCCGAGCACCTGCACTCGGGGATGATGTTCGACTTCGTCGTCGAGCCGTAGTTTGCCGGGATGAAGCGGAAGCTCATGGCCGTGGCCGTCCTCGCCGCCGTCATCGTGGCGGTCCTGGGGGCGCGCGACATCCTCCGTCGGCGCCGGTCCGTCCGGGAGATCCGCGACCTGCGTGACCAGGTCTACCGGGCGCGGGTGTCCGCCGACTCCTGCGGCAACGAGCTGGCGTACCAGGAGCGCCTCTTCCGTCGCTTCGACACCGTGGTCGACTCCCTGCGCAGGAAGGTGCGCGACTACGAGCGGATGGACGAGCGCGGCGTGCCGGAGGCCCAGTACGAGGAGTACCTCCGGCACTTCGAGGGCTACAACGACTCGGTCGCCGTCTGGCGGGGAAGGGCGGCCGGGCTGCGCGCCACGGAGGCCGCCTGTCGCACCTTCATCGAAGACCACAACGCGATCGCCGACTCCCTGCGGCGGCGCCTCGAGGCCGAGGGAGTGGGCGCGGGGCGGGAATGAGATGGGGGGCGCCCGGAAGCCCGGGCACCCCCCTGCGGGACCGCCGTGGATTCGGGAGGGGGCAGAAGCCGCTGCCTGCCACGCCAGCCCGTTGCCGCCCCCTCAGCTACCGGGCTGCCGAGGCCGGATCCCGTCCCCCACGTCCACCGGGTGGTTCGGGTCCTCGTACGGGCGCAGGTACTCCTCGAGGAAGGCCCAGCTCCGGTTCCACGAATCCCGCTGGGCGGGCGAATCCACGCGCTCGAGCGTCTCCGGGTCCACGCGACGGCTGAAGGCGTGCCCGACGCTCCGGCCCCACGGCGCCGGGTCCACGTAGATCTTCGTCTCAGTGATGTCCGGCTTCGTCGCCCGTAGCTTGTACACGAGCATGCCGTCCTCCTCGAAGTCCACGTCCTCGTCGTTCGTGGCGACGTGCACCAGAAGCGGCGTGCTCAGGTTGTCGACGGCGTAGTAGGGCGACCGCTCGATGTAGATGTCGCGCTTCTCGAAGGGCAGGCCCTGGATGCGCTGCTGCGTGGAGAAGCCACGCTGGTAGCCGGGTCCCTTGAACGAGAGGCGGAAGATCAGGTTCGTCACCGGCACGATCGCCGCGCCGGCCTGGAACGGGTGATCGTCACGCGTTACGGACATGACCGTGATGTAGCCGCCGTGGCTCCACCCCATGATCCCCACCCGGTCCGGATCCACGTGCGGCAGGTTCTGCGTCAGCCAGTCGTAGGCGGTGATCACGTCGTCGACCTCGTAGCCGCCGTAGTCGATCGCGCGGTGGAAATCCTCACCGTAGCCCGTGCTGCCCCGGTACTCCGGGCAGATGACCACGTAGCCGCGCTCCACGGCCTCACGGACGAAAGGCCACATCGACGTGCCCCAGTTGCCGTGCACGCCGCCGTGCACCCAGACCATGGCCGCGTGGCCCCGCGGGCCCCGCTTCTCGATCGGCTGGAAGAGGTACGCAGGGATCTCCATCCCGTCCACGCGGCTCTTGTACGTGATCTTCTGGTAGTCGACCACGCCCTTGGTGACAGCAGCGTATATGCTGTCTGTGACGCGCTTGCCCTCGATGGCGCGTGCGTAGTCGGCGACGGGATGGTCCTCCCACTCGTTGCTCACGTACAGCATCTGCGCGCGGGCGGAATCCATGATGACTTCCTGGCGCGGGCGGTTCTGGGCGACGGCGGAGGACGCGACCAGAGCGCTGAGGGCCAGGGCGAGCCCGACCGAGCGGAGGTGGCGGGACGCGTCCGATACGGCGAACCGAAGGTGGCTCATATCCACCCTCCTTGATGGTGTTGAGGGGTCCCTCGGGAATCAGGATCCTGGGCGGGAGCATCCCTGTCAACAGCACCTTGCGTCGGACAATTCGTAAGCATATACTTACCGTAAGCTATGACTTACGATCGAAGCAGGGCGGTGGCCGCCCTCGGTGACGACACGCGGCGCGCGATCTTCGAACGGCTCGCGGACGGGCCGCTCCCGGTGACGGAGATCGCGCGCGGCGTTCCGGTGAGCCGTCCGGCGGTATCGCAGCATCTGCGCGTGCTCAGGGAGGCGGGCCTGGTCACCGCCGTCCCCGCCGGGGCTCGGCGTCTCTACCGGATCGACCCCGCCGGGGTCGAGGCGGCGCGGACCTACTTCGATCGATTCTGGGAACGGGCGCTCGCGGCCTTCAAGGACGCCGCCGAGCGCGACGACGAGGAGGAGGGGCGATGAGCGGGAAGCCGATTCTGGGTGTGCGGCGGACGGTGGCGGTGGACGTGCCCGTGGAGCGAGCGTTCCGCGTGTTCACGGAGGAGGTGGGGCGGTGGTGGCCGTTGGACACGCACCACACCAACCCCGCTGGCGCGGTGACGGCCGTCATCGAGCCGCGGGTCGGCGGCCGCTGGTTCGAACGCGCGGAGGACGGCAGCGAGACCGACTGGGGACGCGTGCTCGCGTGGGAGCCGCCCGAGCGCCTGGTGCTCGCGTGGCACCTCTCCCCCGAGTGGCGCTTCGACCCGGACCCGGCACGGGCGAGCGAGGTCGAGGTCCGCTTCGTGGCGGAGGGCCCGGCCTCGACGCGGGTCGAGCTCGAGCACCGGAAGTTCGAGGTCTACGGCGCGGAGGCGGAGACGGTGCGGGACGTCTTCGAGCAGCCGAACGCGTGGACCGAGGTGCTGGACCTGTACCGGCAGCGGATCGCCGGTTGACGTTACATCCGCACCTCAATAGCGTGCACGGTCGCAGACTTCACGCGAAGAGACGGATCGATAGGACAGATGAACGGCCGCATCGTCGCCCTGCAGCACCGAGATCCCCGGGGTCCTCGAGACCCGCGGGAGCATTTCGGCATGGATAGGTCGTCCGTCACGGGAGAGCGTGTGAGCTAGCCTCTCCCGACGTCCTTGAGCGCGTTCGAGCGCCCCACCCGTGCCGGCGGCCAGGTGGGGCGTTCGTGCGTCTGGCCACCACCCACCCGAACCCACCGTCGAGGAGGCGGACATGGGACAGATCACGTTGCAGGAGCTGAAGGAGCTCCGGCGGAGGACCGCCGCCGGTGTCCTGGAGTGCAGGCAGGCCCTGGAGAGCACCGGGGGAGACATGGACCGGGCCGAGGCCGTGCTGCGCGAGAAGGCGCGTCGCGAGGCCGAGAAGCGCGCCGGGCGCGCCACCGGCGAGGGCCTGGTGGTGAGCTACATCCACCATACCGGCCGGCTGGGCGCGCTGGTCGAGGTCGACTGCGAGACCGACTTCGTCGCCCGCACGGAGGACTTCCGTGAGCTGGCGCGCCTCGTGGTCGAGCAGGTGGCCGGCGCGGCTCCCGAGAGCCCGGAGGCCCTGCTGGAGCAGCCGTGGATCCGCGAGCCCGGGCGCACCATCGGCGAGATCGTGAAGGAGACGTCGGGCCGTCTCGGCGAGGCGGTGCGGGTGCGGCGCTTCGCGCGCTTCGAGACCGCGGAGTAGGACGGGTGCCGGAGGGAAATGGCGTCGCCGGCCGGAGGCATCGGACGGCGGCGCCATGTCCCTCCGGCAGCGGCTCCTACGCCCGCGCCAGCCTGCCGGCGCGCACCTCTTCGTCGGCGAGCACCAGCTCGTAGTCGGCCTCGTAGCCGACGCGGTCCGGCGAGGGGACGTACCCGCTCAGATCCGCCTCCTTCAGCGCCCGGTCGAACGCGGCCTGGTCGCGGGCGTCCGCCTCGGCCGGCGTGTCGCCGGTGTCGTACACGATGTCGCCCACGGTCCGGCCCTCGAGCGAGAGCGAGCGACGGACCACCTCACTCGCGGCGACTTGCCTGCGGATCTCGGGAAAGCGGAAGACAAGCCTCCCCTCGGCGTCCGGCGCCACGTCCGCGTCGAACTCGGCTGCGAGGGAATGGAGCACCTTCTCCACTTCTCCGCGGCTCACCGCCTGTTTCTCCAGGCGGGAAGTCACATGCCGGTGCGCGTCGTCGACGGTCACGCCGTTCGGCCCGCCCGCCTCGAGGGAGCGCGCATACACGAGGCCCAGCGTCACGCGGCGCACGTTCCGCTTCGCGCGGCGGCGGTTCTCGCGCTTCACGCCCCACATGCGCAGAGTCGGCACCGCGAAGAACATCAGGCTGAAGATCACGGGCACGACCACCAACCCCACGAAGGCCGCGGGCCCGCCGAGATGGAGTCGGGGGAAGATGAACCACGGCGACGTCGCCGCGGCTACGAGGGTGAAGGCGTTCATGCCCCCGACGAGTGCGTTGGCACCGGCCGTGTTTCCGGTGAGATCCAGCGGGTACTCCAGGCGCATCCACGAGGGGTTGGGCTCGCGGGCCGTTACCTGGCCGTGGGCGCTGAGCATCACCGAGGGGAAGGAGTAGGCCAGCTCCCCGTCGGGCGACACCGTCGGCTCGCCGTCGTAGGCCCCGACCAGGCGGCCCATCTCGGACTCGGCCTCCTCCACCGGCAGGCCCGTGTGCTCGACCAGCTCGGCCGTGGTGATCACGCCCCCGCGGGCGCGGATCAGGCGCAGCGTGCCGCGGTCGAGCTGCTGCTGCGTGGGCCGCGGTCGATCCGGGCCGAAGACGAAGGCGAACACCTTCTTGTAGAAGGGGACCTTGTCGTCCTTGGGGAGCGTGCGCTCCCAGCGGCGGCCGTAATAGGGCCGTCCCAGGTACCAGCGTGGTCCCCAGATCCAGTACCAGAACCAGAGGTTGCCGATGGGGAGGCCGCCGCCCCCGCGCCGGCCGCGCCCCCCCCAGCCGCCACTCCGCCGATTCCCGCCCTGCTGGTTGGCGAAGAGCGCCGCCAGGACCAGGATGACGAAGACCACGAAGTAGACGACGAGCATGATCACGATCCACGCCTTGAACACCCTGGAGAACAGGTCCCAGGCACGGCGCTTCACGCGGGCGAGGAGCGGCTCGGTGCCGCGGCGGATGAGCTTCTCGTCGAAGTGGTAGAGCAGCTCGCCCGAGTCGGACACGGCCAACTGGCCCTGATGGGTCTCGAGGAGCTGCTTGAGGGAGGCCTGCGAATCCGTGGCGGGCAGGCCGGTGGCGGCGACCACGTCGCCCACGGTGGCTTTGCCCCCGAGGCTGCGCAGGGCGGAAAGGACGTCGGACTGTCGTTCGGCTACGGCCAGAGTGCTCACGAGAGACTTCTTCGGCTAAGCGGTTCAGGACGGATGGTGGTACTACGCGAGGCGCCGGGGGATCCTTCCACGGTCGGGGACCGCCTTGCCTCCCGCGACGCCCCATGGCCACGTTCCGGCATGTCGCGCTTCCTTACGCTCCTCGTGCTGATCGGGATCACCCTGGCCCTCCTGAGCGTGGGCGAGGGATACGGCGGCCGGGGCGGCGCGGCCCTCCTCCTGGGGTTCCTCCTGCTGGCGGCGTACCTCGCCGGCCTGGCGAGCAACGCCGTCGAGCTGCCGCGGATCACGGGGTTCCTCCTGCTCGGGATCGCGGTCGGACCGCACGCCCTGGGCGTGCTCCCGCAACAGGCCGTCGTGGACTTCCGCCTCATCAACGGCGGCGCGCTCGCCCTGATCGCGCTGGCGGCCGGCGGCGAGCTCCGGCTCGCCGCCGTGCGCCGGCAGCTGTCGAGCATCGTCTCGATCCTGTCGTTCCAGGTCGTCATCGTGTTCGCCGCGGTGGTCGCGGCCGTCTACTGGGGCCGGCGCTTCGTCCCCTTCCTCGACGGCTCGCCGCCGCGCGCCGCCCTCGCCGTGGGGCTCATCTTCGGCCTGGTGGCGGTGGCCAAGTCCCCGGCCACCACCATCGCCATCATCACGGAGGAGCGCGCCAAGGGGGTCATGACCGAGACCGTCCTCGGGATCACGGTCGTAAAGGACGTCATCGTGCTCGTCCTCATCGCGCTGCTCATCCCGCTGGCCGCGGTGATCGCGGATCCGAGCAAGCCGTTCTCCTTCGCGACGCTGGACGCCGTGCTGCTCTCGATCGCGGCGTCGCTGGCCATGGGGATCGCCGTCGGGTGGATGCTCACCCAGTATTTGCGCCGGAGCGGCGCCAACCGGGTGTTGATCCTCCTCTTCACCGCGTTCTCCCTCGTCAGCCTGAGCGAGCAGCTCGGCCTGGAGTACATCCTCATCGCGATGACGGCCGGATTCTACGTCCAGAACTTCTCCAAGCAGGGCCCGCGCTTCCTGCGCGCGCTGGAGGCGAACTCATTGCCCATCTACGCGCTCTTCTTCGCGGTGGCGGGCGCGGACCTGCGCGTGGACGTCCTGCCGAGCGTGTGGGGGATCGTCCTGCTCATCCTGGTTCTGCGCACCGTGGCCCTCGCGGCGAGCACCTGGCTCGGCGCGGTGGTCGTGGGGGGCGCGGCCTCGGTGCGGCGCCACGCGTGGATGGGCTTTCTCGCGCAGGCGGGCGTGACGCTCGGCGTCGCCAACATCGTGCGCGACCGCTTCCCCGTGTGGGGCACGGACGTGGCCACGCTCATCGTCGCGATGATCGCCGTGAACCAGCTCATCGGCCCGCCCGCCTTCCGCTTCGCCCTGCTGCGTGCCGGCGAGAGCCGCCGCGTGCGGGGCTCGCTGGCCACCGCGCGCCTGCGGGCCCTTGGGAACGCCGGCGCGGCATGATCGACGACTCCGACCGGAAAGCGGCATGAACCGAACACGTCTCTCCGTCTTCCTCCTCCTGGCGGCGACGCTGGCGGGCTGCGCGGGCGAGCCGCGCCCCCAGGCGGCGGCCCCGTCCGGTGAGCCCCCGCCACCCCCACCGGCCATGCGGCCGCTCATCGGGGAGTACGCGGACGGAGACACCCTCTCCGTCCTCGAGTCCGACGGCGCGCTGCGCCTGCTCCGCTGGCACGCCGACGCGGTCGGCCTTACCGCCCGGAACGACAGCGCGTTCGCCCTCGACGGCTCGGACCAGGTGGCCGTGTTCCGCCACGGCACCGGAGGCGGCGTCGCCGCCCTGACACTGGAGGGGCGCACCTGGACGCGCCTGTCGCTCGGCGCGGAGGACGGCGGCCAATTCAAGATCACCCCCCTCCGGCCGCCGGACGAGCTGCGCGCCGAGGCCCTGGCGGCGACGCCGCCCGAGGAGGAGGGCGACTTCCTACCCACGGACCTGGTCGAGCTCGTCACCCTCGATTCCACGATCCACCTCGACATCCGCTACGCGACGACGAACAACTTCATGGGCGAGGTCTTCTACACCGAGCCGCGCGCCTTCCTGCAGCGTCCCGCGGCGGAGGCCCTCGTGCGGGCACACCGCTGGCTGAAGACGCGTGGCTACGGGGTGCGCATCCACGACGGCTACCGCCCGTGGTACGTCACGAAGATGTTCTGGGACGCGACACCCGAGCCACTGCGCATCTTCGTCGCCGACCCCGCCAGCGGCTCGCGCCACAACCGCGGATGCGCCGTCGATCTCACCCTGTACCGCCTCGACACGGGCGAGCCCGTCGTGATGACCGGCGGCTACGACGAGATGTCGCCGCGCTCGTTCGCCGACTACCCCGGCGGTACCACCCGCCAGCGCTGGCTGCGGGCCCTGCTGCGCCAGGCGATGGAGGCCCAGGGCTTCACCGTGTACGAAGCCGAGTGGTGGCACTTCGACTACCACGACTGGCCACGCTACCGCATCGGCAACCAGCGCTTCGAGGAGCTCGGCGACGGCTAGGGAACCCGGGGAAGCCACACGCGCGGGCTGGAAGCAGGCGATCGTCCGCGCGCTCAGGCATCGCAACTACCGGCTCTTCTTCTCGGGCCAGAGCGTCTCCCTGGTCGGCACGTGGATCACGCGCCTGGCCACCAGCTGGCTGGTGTGGCGCCTCACGCACTCGGCGATCATGCTCGGCATGGTCGGCTTCGTCGGCCAGATCCCCACCTTCGTGCTGTCGCCCTTCGCGGGCGTGTGGGTCGACCGGCTGGACCGCTACCGCGTGCTCGTGTCCGCGCAGTCGCTGGCGTGCGTGCAGTCGTTCGCCCTGGCCGCACTGACGCTGACCGGCGTCATCGAGATATGGCACATCCTCGTGCTCCAGGCCTTCCAGGGCTGCATCAACGCGTTCGACACGCCGTCCCGCCAGGCGCTCCTCATCGACATGATCGAGGACCGCGAGGACCTGTCCAACGCGATCGCGCTCAACTCCTCCATGGTGAACGGCGCCCGTCTGGTCGGGCCGTCCATCGCCGGCCTCCTGGTGGCATGGGTGGGCGAGGGGTGGTGCTTCCTCCTGGACGGCGTGACCTACTTCGCGGTCATCGGCTCGCTCCTGGCGATGCGGCTCGCCCGACGGAAGCCGCCACCCACGGACAAGAAGGTCCTGCAGGACCTGGCTGCCGGCTTCCGTTATGTCTTTGGGTTCGCGCCCATCCGGGCCGTGCTGCTCCTCCTCGCGCTCGTGAGCGTGGCCGGCATGCCCTACACCGTGCTCATGCCGGTCATCGCCGAGCGCACGCTCGGGGGCGGCCCCCATACGCTCGGGTTCCTGATGGGCGCCTCGGGCATCGGCGCGATCGCCGGTGCCCTGCGCCTGGCCATCCGCACGACGGTGGCCGGATTGGGCCGTCTCATCCCCTGGGCGGCTGCGTTGTTCGGCGCGGCGCTGGCGGCGTTCGGGTTGTCGCGCTCGCTCCCCCTCTCCCTCGTGCTGATGGTCCCGGTCGGCTTCGGGTTCATGACCCAGATGGCCTCCAGCAACACGGTCATCCAGACGCTCGTGCGCGAGGAGATGCGCGGCCGCGTCATGTCGTTCTACGCGATGGCCTTCCTGGGCATGCTGCCGTTCGGGAGCCTTCTCGCCGGAGCCGCGGCGGCGCGCATCGGCGCCCCGTGGACCGTCGTGTGCGGAGGGACGGTGTGCATCGTCGGCGCGATCTTCTTCGGACGACGGCTCCCCGAGTTGCGCGAGATCGTGCGTCCCATCTACGTGGAACGGGGCATCCTGCCCGAGGTCGCGACGGGCATCGGCTCGGCCACCGCCCTGCGAGAGGAGTCCGATTTCTAGTGAAGCGAGTCGGAGCGTCGAGGTGAGCGCGCCCCACGAAGAGCCGCGAGGGCCCACGCGCGCAGCCTTCGTCTTCATCTTCGTCACCGTCCTGCTCGACATGCTGGCGCTCGGGATCATCGTGCCCGTGCTGCCCAAGCTCATCATCGAGTTCGAGGGTGGAGACACCGCCAACGCGGCCCTCTACTACGGCGCCTTCGGCACCGTGTGGGCCGCGATGCAGTTCCTCGCCGCGCCGTTCATCGGCGCGCTGTCGGACCGCTTCGGCCGCCGCCCGGTGATCCTGATGTCCACGCTCGGCCTGGCGCTGGACTACTTCATCATGGCAACGGCGCCGACGCTGCGCTGGCTCTTCCTGGGGCGGGTGCTTTCCGGCATCACCTCGGCGAGCTTCGCCACCGGCTACGCCTACATCGCCGACGTGACGACCAAGGAGAAGCGCGCCGGCTACTACGGTATGCTCGGCGCCGCCTTCGGCGTCGGGTTCGTGCTCGGGCCCGCCGTGGGCGGCATCCTCGGCAGCTTCGACCTGAGGCTGCCCTTCTGGGTGGCGGGCGGGCTCAGCCTGCTCGGCACCGCGTACGGCTTCTTCATCCTACCGGAGTCGCTCCCGCCCGAGCGGCGCGCGCCCCTGGACCTGCGCAACGCCAACCCACTGGGCTCGCTCGGCTTCCTGCGCGGCCACCGCGCGCTCTTTGGCCTGGCGACGGCGGCGTTCCTGTACCGCATGGCCCACGACGCCATGCCCTCGCTCTTCGTGCTCTACGGAGACTACCGCTACGCCTGGTCCGAGCGAACGGTGGGGCTCGTGCTGGCCGGGGTGGGCGTCGCGTCGATGGTCGTGCAGGCCGGCCTGGTCGGGCGCGTGGCGAAGATGTTCGGAGAGCCGCGCGCGATGCTCGCGGGCTTCGGCTTCGGCGCGCTCGGCTTCGCGGTCTTCGCGCTGGCGCCCACGGGGAGCCTGTTCCTGATCGGCATCCCCTTCTCCGCGCTCTTCGGGCTGACCTACCCCAACCTGCAGAGCATCATGACCGGCCGCGTCGGCGAGACCGAGCAGGGTCGGCTACAGGGATCGATCGCGAGCCTCATGGGCGTGGCCGGCATCATCGCGCCGGTGATGTTCACGCAGACGTTCGCGGCCGCCATCGAGCCGGCGCGCGGCTGGAACCTCCCCGGCCTGCCCTTCCTCATCGCGGCCGCGATCCTGCTGGTCGCCGCCGGGATCGCCTGGCGGGAGCGGGCCTGACCGACCGGGATCCCGCGGCCGCTCAGAGGTGCGCGGCGGCGGCCTTCGCCAGCTCGATGAGCGCCGCCGACTTGGCCTTGGCCCCCGGGGCCATGAGCTCGAGATCGAGGACGGCCCGGCCTTTCATGACCGTGACCTTCATGTCGTCGTCCTCCCCGCGGATCCAGCCACCGTCGCCGACGGAGATCTTCTGCGCGTCGTTGTCCCCCCACATGGTGGGCTTGATCTCGGCGAACAGCGCGTCGGTCGCCGCGACGTTCACGACGACGGTCAGCATGTTGACCGCCTCGTCGAGATACGAGCACTGGTACGCGTTGACGCCATCGATGAGGGACGGCCCCGCGTGATCCACGTCGCCCGACATGTGGTTCGGCAGCACGGTGGTGACCTGCTCGTCCGTGAGGAGCTCGCAGGGGGACACCGCCTGCTGGGCGCGGACGGGCGGGGCCACGCACAGCAGGCCGACGAGCGCTGCCACGGCGAGGACGTCGGACTTCGGGAACGCTTCCATGGACGAACCTCCTCTCTGTCGGGATCCTGGGCGCGCGGGGTCGTGCCTCCGCTTCACGGCGAAATCCTGCCGCCGTCGGGGCGCCACCGCAACCGACCGGATCGTGCGGCGCAGGCAGGGTGTAGCTGGACGAATGCGTATTCCAGCCCGCGGTACCCGACTCGGCCTTCCCCTTCCGTTCGTCCTCGTCCTGCTCGCCCTCGCGCCGCCCGCCGCGGCCCAGCAGGACGCTTCCCGCCTCTCGGTGGAGCGCATCTACGCGTCCCGTGAGTTCGAATCTGGCTTCTTCGGCCCGGCGCGCTGGCTGGAGGACGGCTCGGGCTATACGACGGTGGAGCTGTCCCGTGCCGTGCGGGGACTGGACATCGTCCGATACGATCCCCGGACGGGCGCCCGCGCCGTGATGGTTCCCGCCACGCGCCTGATTCCGCCCGGGGCGTCGCAGCCGCTCATCCCCGAGGAGTACAGCTGGTCCGCCGACGGCACCAAGCTGCTCGTCTTCACGAACACGCAACGGGTGTGGCGCACGAACACGCGCGGGGATTACTGGGTGCTCGACCTCGCCAGCGGCGGGCTGCACCAGGTCGGAGTGGACTTCCCCGCTTCGACGCTCATGTTCGCGAAGTTCTCCCCACAGGCCGACCGCGTCGCTTTCGTGCAGGACAACGACATCTGGGTCGAGCGACTCGCCGACGGGTCGAACACGCGCCTCACCACGGGCGGCTCGCACACCCTCATCAACGGCAACTTCAGCTGGGCGTACGAGGAGGAGTTCAGCATCCAGGACGGCTTCCGCTGGAGTCCGGACGGGACGCACATCGCCTACTGGCAGCTCGACAGCTCGGGTGTGCGCGAGTTCGTGCTGGTGAACTACACCGACTCGCTCTACCCGCAGTTCAAGTCGATCCCGTACCCGAAGGTCGGCCAGGTGATCTCGGCTGCGCGCATCGGCGTCGTGGGCGCGGACGGCGGGGAGACGGTGTGGATGGACGTGCCGGGTGATCCACGGGACGGCTACATCCCGCGCATGGAGTGGGCGGACGACTCGAGCTACCTCCTCATCCAGCACATGAACCGCCCGCAGAACGAGAACCGCGTGCTGCTCGCCGACGCGGGGACGGGCAGCGTGCGCGAGGTGCACGCCGACACCGACCCCGCTTGGGTCGACGTCGTGGACGACATCCGCTGGCTCGACCGGGGGCGGCGCTTCACCTGGGTCAGCGAGAACGACGGCTGGCGGCACGTGTACTCGATCTCCCGCGAGGACGGGAGCGAGAAGCTGCTGACGCCGTGGGCGATGGACGTCATCGAGGTCGACCTGATCGACGAGAAGGGCGGCTGGATCTACTTCATCGCGTCGCCCGACAATGCGGCGCAACGCTACCTCTACCGCGGAAAGCTGGACGGAAGCGGGCAGCCCGAGCGGCTGACCCCGGAGGAGCAGGACGGCTGGCACGAGTACGACGTCGCTCCCGACGGATCCTGGGCCTTCCACACGTACTCGCGCTTCGACCTCCCCACGACGTGGTCGCTGGTGTCCCTTCCGGACCACCGCCAGGTGCGGGTGATGGAGGACAACGCGGCGCTCAAGAAGGCGGTCGCGAAGCTGGACAAGGGCGACCTCGAGTTCATGCGTATCCACCGCAAGGACGGCCCCGACCTGGATGCCTGGATGATGAAGCCGCCGGACTTCGACCCCGCGAAGAAGTACCCGGTGCTCTTCTACGTGTACGGCGAGCCGGCCTCGCAAACGGTGGTGGACCGGTGGGGTGGCAGCACGTACCTCTGGCACCTCATGCTGACGCAGCAGGGCTACATCGTCGCCAGCGTGGACAACCGGGGTCAGCCCGACCCGCGCGGTCGGGAATGGCGCAAGAGCGTGCACGGCGCCATCGGGGTCCTCGCTTCCGAGGACCAGGCCTCGGCGAACCTGGCGTTCCGCGACTTCCCCTGGGTGGACGGCGACCGCATCGGCGTGTGGGGGTGGAGCGGCGGCGGATCGATGACGCTCAACCTGATGTTCCGCTACCCGGACCTCTACGACGTCGGCATGGCCGTGGCGCCCGTGCCCGACCAGCGGCTCTACGACGCGATCTACCAGGAGCGCTACTCGGGCACGCTGCCCGAGTACGCCGAGGGCTACCGGAAGGGCTCACCCATCACGTACGCAGAGGGGCTGAAGGGCGACCTCCTCATCGTGCACGGCACCGGCGACGACAACGTGCACTACCAGGGCACGCAGGAGCTGATCAACCGGCTCGTCGCGCTCGACGAGCCCTTCACGATGATGGCGTACCCCAACCGGACCCACGGCATCTTCGAAGGCCCGGGCACCACGCTCCACCTGCGCAACCTGCTGACGAGCTACCTCGAGGAGCATCTGCCACCGGGCGGGCGCTAGCGGATCCGGCACCCCCCGGCGTGCCGGCCGTCCCCTCAAGGCCTCTTCCCCACTATTCTAGACATATATATATCTGTATGCTATAATGTCCATCACGCACGAAACGGACGAACCCGGGGCGCCAGCCGCCCCTTCAACGACGCATCGGAGAACCGACATGGAAATGGAGATCGTCTTTCCAGGAGGCGCCCGCGTGGACGCCATCCTGGGCAACACCGTGATCACCACGAACCAGGACGGGACTGCCCCGGCGCCCTTCGGGCTCTTCCTGGCGTCCATCGGCACCTGCGCCGGGATCTACGTCCTCGGCTTCCTCCAGCACCGCGGCCTGCCGACGGAGGGCGTGAAGGTGATCCAGCGCATGGGGATGAACCCGGTGACGCGCATGGTCGATCAGGTGGAGCTGGAGATCGTCGTGCCGCCGGAGATCCCGGAGAAGTACCACGCCGCGTTGATCCGCGCGGCCGACCAGTGTGCCGTGAAGAAGCACCTGGAGCAGCCGCCGGCCTTCAAGGTGCAGACCCGGGTGGCGGCGACGCTCTGACGCCGTCGGCGCGGATCGCCCCCGTCACTCCTGGCGTAACGACGCCATGGGGTCGATCCGCGCCGCCCGTCCCGCCGGGATGAAGCTGGCGATCGCCGCGGTACCGAGAAGGAGGGCGACGCCGGCTCCCAGGGAAAGGGGGTCGGTGGGCCCGACGCCCACGAGCACGCCCCGCACCAGATGGGCGGCGGGGAGAAGCACCACGAGCCCCATCGCGAGCCCTGCGCCCGCCATGGTCAGTCCCTGCCGGACCACACCCCCCACGACCCGCGACGCGTCCGCGCCCACCGCCCTGCGGATCGCGATTTCCCGGGTGCGCTCCGCCACCGTGAACGACACCAGGCCGTACACGCCGATGAGCGCGAGGAAGAGTCCGAAGCCTCCACCCCATCCCAGGACCCTGGAGACCAGGCGGAGGTGGATGACCTGCAGCGACAGCTGGCTCTCGTAGGTGGTGGGGAGCAGGATGGGAACCTCTCCCGGTGCCAGCTCCACTCGTGACCGGAGCTCCCGCACCATGGCCTCCGCGCTCGCACCTTTCAGGGAGACTGCGATCGTGCGCGCCGGGTCCTGGTACAGGGACGTCCACAGGTAGGGGGTGGGCGGGTCGCCCACGTCCATGTACGTGCCGTCGGCGGCAAGTCCGACCACCTGGAAGGTCACGGGGGCCCGCTCGTCCACGCGCGGACCAGGGCTCCGGTCCGCGATGGTGACCATGCGCCCGAGCGGATCCTCCCCCGGCCACGCCGTTCGGGCGAACGCCTCGTTCACCACGGCCACGCGGGCCGCGCCGAGAGCATCCGAGGCCTGGATCCCTCTCCCCCGCAGGAGCCGGACGTCCAACATCTCCAGGTAGCCAGGCGTGACCGAGTTCCGGAAGGCGGCGATCCCGTCGGGCCTGTCGGCATTCGACGTCCCCACCGACACCGGCGTCCCGATCTGCAGGAGGGTCATCTCCAGGCTGCGGGACAGCGCCGCGCCGGAGGCGCCCGGGACCCCGGCGAGCCGGGACTCGAGATCGTTATAGAAGGCCACGATCCCGTCGGGCCCGACCTCGTCGGGTACCTTTTTGGACATCATCGCCACGCCCGTGGGATCCAGGCCCAGGTCCATCGTGGTGGCGCTTCGGAGGGAGCGGAGGAAGAGGCCGGCGCCGACGACGAGCACCAGGGCCGCCGCGAACTGGACGGCGACCAGGGCGCTGCCGGCCCCGAAGCGACGCCCCGACATTCCCGAGGATCGCCGGCCCTCCTTCAAAGCCGTCACCAGGTCCGGCCGGGACACTTTCCAGGCCGGAACGAGACTGAACACCAGGCTGGCGGCCAACGCCGTGAGAAAGGCGAACGCGTAAGCGCGCCCGCTGGGGTGGAAATCCAGGCGCAGCGGTATGTTGATGGGCGGCGAGTAGGACGCCATCGCACCGGCCGCCAGCTGGCAGAACAGCAGCCCGACCACGCCGGCCGCCACACCCAGCAGCAAGCCCTC
>Ga0307423_1000311_pt1 | contig 33037 bp, 27 predicted proteins | sample SalMarWE160310MG_FD_202154 | JGI IMG/M metagenome (GOLD analysis project Ga0307423, IMG submission 202154) | Salt marsh sediment microbial communities from the Plum Island Ecosystem LTER, Massachusetts, United States - WE1603-10 | ecosystem: Environmental > Aquatic > Marine > Intertidal zone >... | reverse complement strand
ACATGGCGCACCAGCTCGAGGAGGTTTTCGGCTTGGGCGGATTCCAGACGTGTCAACGCGGTGCAGACGAATATCACCGTCTTGACATCGGGACGATCCTCGCGCCAGCGGTTGAACTCGCTGATCATGATGCCTTGAGTGGCGAAGCCGGATGCGCTGTCCAATCTCACGATAGCGATGGTTGGGCACAGAGGGAGGCCGGAACTGATTGCCTCCCGAAGGCCACCCTTTGGATGAACCCCGAGCTCGGTCAACTGTGGGGCAAGTGGGAACAGCGGACACGCGCGTTCATCAGATTCAACGTGGGCATGCGACCAGACCGACGCAATGGCCACCGCACCGGTCGGGTAGAGCTTGGATGCTTCCAACATCTCGGGATGTCCGGCATCGACAAACGTTTCAACGGCCTCATCCGGAACCCCGCAGAACGTAACCTCGAGCCCATGGTTTTTGAGTTCTCTCGCCAACCCGCTGAGGCGATGCGCACCTTCAACATCAATCGAGGTCATGTCGTGGGCGACGATCAACAGGTGGCGGAGGTCGGGCCGATTTGCAACCCTCTCGAATATCCACTCCTCGACATAGCGGACATTGGCCCGATTGATCGGGCTCTCGATCCGCATCACGGCAATGTGGCGACACATCGGCAGGCGGTACCGTGCGGCGTCATGAAGTGAACCGTCAGGGTGGAGCGACAGTTCGGTGAGGCGGGGGACGACGCCAAGAAACGGACAGTCAATCTCTTCAGAGTCGCGATGGGCAGGCGCGTAGATCGCTGCAATGGCGCGGGCGTCGGTCGCGAAGATGTTTTCCTCGCCGATTCTGTCATACAGGTGCGAGCGATGCAGAACATCGAGGACCTTGTCGGAAAGGTCCGTTATCGCGACCTGGATGTGCGTAGCTCGCAGGCGATCCACGAGGTGACGCAGGGTCTCCTCGCCACTCGCATCGATCTCGGTGATGCCCTGACCGGAAAGCAGGAGGTACCGAAGGTCGGGATGCTCCGCCACCTGCCGCAGAATCTCGTCCTCCAGATACGAGGTACTGGCGAAGTTGAGAGGACCATCGAAGCCAATCACCGCAACGTAGCGACAGGTTCCGAGCTCGTGTCGGTCGGCGTCGCGCACGGTGCCGTCCGCAGCCGGCGCCAGACGCGCTACGTGCGGCCGCATCGAACGGAAGAGGTAGCCTCCCAGCGACAGTGTCACGCCCATGAAGATTCCCCATTCCAGGTAAGGCGCGAGGGCGAGGGTGCCGATGAAGGTGATCACCGATACAAATCCATCGAAGGAGTTGGTTCGCCACGCATGCACGAACCCACTGACATTCAGCAGGCCGATCACGGCCATCATGATGATCGCCGCGAGCACCGCCTGCGGAAGGTAGTACAGCATCGGAGATAGAAAGAGGAGGACGATCACAACGACGCCGCTCGAGAAGACGTTGGACAGACCGGTCCTGGCGCCGGCCTGGAGGTTGACCGCCGAACGCGAAAACGAACCCGACACGGCGTAGCTCTGGAACACACAGCCGACCATGTTCGACAAGCCCTGGCCGATGAGCTCCTGATTGGGGTCGAGCCGCTGACGGGTCTTGGCGGCCATCGCCTTGGCGATCGAAATCGCCTCCATGAACCCGAGAAGCGAGATGATGATCGCCGGCGCAAGGAGCTTCGGAATCACGGTCATGTCGAGGCGGGGTGCCTTTGGTGACGGCAACCCACGGGGAATCACGCCAACCACCGCGCCGCCGCCAGCGAACACGAGGTTTTCTGGGTCGAGCGGGCCTCCACCCACCTTGAGACGCCAGCGGCGACCGTCCGTCGTTGCGCCTTCCGGCGTGCGTCCGCGTTCGAAAAGGCCCGCGTCGGGGCTGTCGTTCACGACCCGGTCAAAAACGATGTTTCGGAGTTCGTCACGTCTCTCGGAAACCTGCTCTTTGAGATCCGCGATATGGGCGTCGAGGAGCCCCGCCATCTGGTGAAGGGCGAGCGCGCGGGTTGGGATTCCGTTGTCGTCGGTAAGCACCTGACTGTTTTTGAAGGCTTCGACGTCGCGGTTCGTATGGCACCCCTGGCAGAACGGACCGCTGTTCGAAACGACCTCCGTGTCGAATATGGTGCTCTCCGTCCGCAGCTCCTCCATGCGCCGCTGCTCGGTGACTGCGGCATTGAACTCCCCGACCAGGGTGGGCAGGCGCGTTGAGCCGACCGCGTTCTCGGCCACCGTTTCGTCGTGCTCGAAACCGAAAACCCACGCGAGCAGGCTGGTCACCACCACCGCGATCAGCACGTTGGGCAGCCGCGGGTTGAGGCGACGCAACCCGACCATGATCGCGAACGCAACCACCGCCAGGCCGAGGGTCGGGAGGTGGGTCCAATGGGCCGCCGCCGCGACAACCCGCATGATCGTTTGGTAGTGGTGTTCCGCTTTCTCCACCGACACCCCGAAGATCTTGTCGAGCTGTGAGGTGGCGATGATCAACGCCGCAGCGTTGGTGAATCCATTGACCACGGGATGGGAGAGAAAGTTCACGACCAGCCCGAGACGGGCGATGCCGAGAAACAACTGGAAGATGCCGACCAAGAGAGCAAGGAGGATGGCATAGGCGATGAACTGCTCGCCGCCGGCGGTGGCGAGCGGCTCGAGGGTCGCCGCCGTCATCAGGGACACGATAGCAACGGGACCGGTGGCCAGCTGACGGCTCGATCCGAACAGATTGGCGATCATCGGCGGCAGGAAGGCGGCGTAGAGGCCGTAGTACGCAGGCAGGCCGGCAAGCTGCGCGTAGGCCATGGACTGGGGAACCAGCACCAGCGCGACGGTGAGGCCGGCAACGAAGTCCACCCTCAGTGTTTCGGGTGTCAGATCGCGAAACCAATCGAGAAAAGGAAAAATTCTGCGAAGCAATTTCATGAGAGGGCACCCGACATTCGTGCGAGTATACTCCTGCGCCGGGCCCTTTTCGACACGAGGCGTCCGTGCCGAGGGTGAGTGCGCGTCCCTCGAATTCGGTCTTGCTGCCGACTCCTCACCATGACCGGATCTTCAGCGCTGCTGACGAGACGATTCGAGCAAAAGGACGAAGTGTCCCGACATGAACGGGGAGGACAACCGGCCGAATCCCAGCTATCAGTGGGACGATGGTCTCAGCGTTCGTAGAGGGCAGTGAAGCGATTGAGATTGCCGATCTTGCCAAGCAGAAGCAAAATCTCTCCCTCGCGAAATATCGTATCTGCAGGTGGAGCGACGACGACGGTCTTTCCCTTGACCCCATCGCCAGGATGCACCACACCAATAACGTGAACTCCGTGATTGGCGCGAATACCCAGGCCGGCCAGAGATTTTCCTACGAACTCGGTCGGGGCAGCCATCTCAACGACGGCTACATCCGGCGCAAGCTCCATGTGCTCCACCAGGTCCGGCATCATGAGCCGCCTGACCACACGATCCGCGATATCGCGTTCGGGAAAGACGGTCACGTCGACACCCACCTGCCGCAGCGCCTCGGCCTTCTCGTCGGTGTCAACTTGAGCGATGATCTGGATGTCCTCGTTCTTCTTTCGCAACATCATCGTCAGCAGCACAGCGGCGTCGAATGAACTTCGGAAACCGATGACCGCAGCGTCGACGTCGAATACGCCCAAGTGTTCCAAGGTCTCCTCGTCCATTGCATCGGCCCGCACAGCCCTGGTTACGTGATCTGCGATCTTTTGTATGAGGTGGTCGTCACGGTCAACAACAATCACATCAACGCCGGCGCTGAAGAGGCCGGTCGCCACCCGATATCCGAACTTGCTCAAACCGAGGACCGAAATACTCTTTTTTGACGAAACCACAATCGACCCCTATCACTGAAATTGCCGTCATCCGATCATGATGTCGGCCTCCGGCACGCGATACCCAAGTTGCGAACGTTCGCCGATCAACGATGTTGCGATGACCAGCGGACCCACACGCCCAACAAACATCAATCCCATGAGGACGATCAGACCTCCGTCCGACAGCTCTGTCGTTACCCCAGTGGATAATCCAACCGTGCTCAGCGCGCTGACGACTTCGAAGAGATGCTCCAAGAACATACCGCGGATCGCCTGGTGAGGAAGCTCGCCGAACTCGGTTGCCTGGAGAAAAATCATTCCCAGAATCGCGACGCATCCATATAGCACGATCAGCGCAAAGGCTTTGGCCACGAGCTCCCGAGGAATGCGTCTCAGCCCGATCTCGGCTTCGGGCCGGTTCAGAAAATGGGCACGAACCACGGCCCACAACACCACCAGGGATGTGGTCTTGATGCCACCGCCCGTCGAGCCCGGCGAAGCCCCGACGATCATGAGCATGATGACGACAACGAGCGTCATGTTGGTCAGGTGAGCCGTGTCCACCGTGTTGAATCCCGCGGTTCTTGCGGTCACCGAGAGAAAGAACGATTGAACAAGCTCGCCACCGACTGTTGCGGTGGAAAATGTGTTCTTCCACTCAAATGCCAGAAAAACCATCGCGCCCGTCACGATCAACACGAGGCTCGTGGTGAGGACCAACCGCGTGTGGACTGTCAATTTGCGCCGCGCTCCGCGGATCGTCGCCCCGATCTGTTCGATGATATCCGTCGCGGCGACGAAACCGAGTCCGCCGAGGATGATAAGCACCATCACGGTGAGGTTCACGACCAGGTCCTGTCGGTACCCCATCAAGCTGTCGCTGAAGAGGGTCAATCCCGCATTACAGAATGCCGACACAGAATGGAACACCGCCAGCCATGCCGCCCGCCGGGGCTGAACGTCGGCGACGAACCTCAGAAAAAGGACGAGCGCTCCGGCACCTTCGATTGAAAGCGTGAACACCAGAATCCGGCGCACCAACGTTGTCGGCGACAAATGGGGATGAGTGCCAACGGTCTCGTGAGTGAGAACGGACCCGTACACTCCGAGCCGCCCGCGGAGCGACAACAGCACCCAATTGGACAACGTCAGAAGACCGAGCCCGCCGATCTGAATGAGGACCAGAACGACCAATTGACCGCCGAATCCCACCTCACGCGAGAGATCGACGACGGTTAGCCCAGTCACGCATACGGCGCTGACCGAGGTGAACGCGGATGCGATCGCATCCGTTTCCACATGCCCACCCGGATGGATCAATCCATGGAGCACTAAAAACCCGGCCAGGATGACACCACCAAAGGTAAGGATGACCAACAACGCGGGTCGGTATCGCATTCAGCCGTTCCTCTCGAAACGACTGATGCGATCCTCATTCCCCAACACCAACATCACGTCACCCTCTTGAAACACGGAGTCCGCGTCGGGCAACTGGTCGACGATCTGTTCGCCATCTTCTCCCTTCCGCTTGATGAGGAGGAGGCTGACACCAAATCGGTTGCGGATGTCGAGGGAGCCGAGGGTGCGACCGAAAAAGCTCGCCGGCGCCGGAACCTCGGCCATGCTCACGCCGCGAACACCTGGTAGGGCTCGCGCCCGGGGGCCGTTGCCAACTGTGACTGCCATGGTTGAAGCCATATCCCGCTTGAGGATTTCCGCGTTGTAAGATTCAATCACGTCCTGAGGCCACAAGGCGCCAACGAGGCGTCCGTTATCCACCACTGGCGCCGTGAATCGGTACTGCCCGAATCGCCGCATCACCTCGTCGAGAGGGTCGTCGGGCGCAAAAACGGGGAAACCGGCCGTCCGCATCATGTCCTCAGCGATCACCAGCCCTCGCACCGACTCCGTATCAGTCATCAATGGCCGGATATCGTCGATGGTGATCACTCCGAGGAGTCGCCGATCGTTATCGGTCACCAACACCGAGTCTCCGGGCCGTTCGACAAAACGGGAGATCACAGGCATGAGTTTGTCGGCGCGCCCAACCTCGACGTACTCGGTTCGCATTGCGTCCCGTGCCGTCAGGTGGCTGAGCACATTTGAAGAAAAACCGCCGCGGATATCAACGCCGCGCCGAAGAAGTTTGAGGGTGTAGATGGAACCCTTCTGCAGCCGCGTGGCCAAGAGTGTGGCGATAATGCAGCTGATCATCAACGGAAGGATGATCTTGTAGTCGCCGGTGAGTTCGAAGATGATCACGATGGCAGTGATCGGCGCGTGAGTTCCCGCTGCAACTACGGCCCCCATCCCCACAAGAGCGTACGCTCCGGGGCTTCCCGACATCCCGGGCCAGAGATTGTGAACAACCGTTCCAACAGCCCCGCCTGCCATTGCACCGATGAACAACGACGGCGCGAAAATCCCACCGGAGCCACCTGACCCGATAGTCAACGACACCGCCACGATCTTCACCATCACGAGGATCAGCAGCAGCTTCCAACCGAGATCGCCTGTCAGCGCCTCGTTGATGGCCTCGTAGCCGACACCGAAAATTTCCGGGAATCTGATGGCGATGATCCCGATGAGCACGCCGCCGATCGCCGGTTTCAAGAAAGCGGGCAGAGTGAGTCTGTCGAAGAGATCCTCTGCGCCGTACAGCATCCGAACAAAAACCAGGGCTATCAACCCTGCGATGATTCCCAACGCGCCATAGGCGAAAAGCTCATTGGCACTGACGAGGCGATAGGCCGGAACCACGAACGCCGGGAAATCTCCGAGGAAGTGGCGGCTCACCACGGTCGCCGCGACCGACGAAATCACGATCGGCGAAAATTGGGTGACGCCGAAGTCCCCGAGGATGATCTCGACCGAAAAAAGAGCTCCGGCAACAGGTGCGTTGAACGTTGCGGCGATCCCCGCCGCTGCCCCGCATCCGACAAGGGTCCGCATCCGTCGCTCGCCGACCCGGAGCCATTGGCCGACCGATGACGCGATTGCAGAACCGATTTGGACGATCGGCCCCTCGCGGCCAACGGACCCGCCGGAAGCGATGCAAATGCCGGAGGCGACGAGCTTGGCCACCACCACACGGGGACGGATCCGGCCGCCTCGCAGGGCCACCGCCTCCATGACCTCGGGGACACCATGCCCCTTGGCTTCGGATGCGAACCGCACGATGATCAGTCCGACAATCAGACCGCCCGCCGCAGGAGAAACCACCTTCCACCAATTCGGCAAGTCTCTGAGGTAGTTGAGAGTTACGTTGCCCGTATGCCATGCCACCATTTGAAAGAGGCGGATACACTCGCGGAATCCGACCGCGCCGAGACCACCGAGAAGACCGATGACGATGGCCACGAGCACCATGTACGAGTGTTCGGTGTACTTGAGGAAAAGATGAAGACGCTCCGCCAGTACAAACACGCCCCTGACGATTGGAATCCGACCGTTCACGCTCACTGTGCAAGTGTACGCCGGTCGGCCGATATCAACGGCGGAACTCGCGCCACGCACTCCAGGTGATGCGCGAGGAGAGGCACAGCGCCGTGCCGACCGCGATGTAGAGTGGACCGACGATTCCACGCGCCAGGGTGCCGCGGAGAAGGCGCCCGGCCGCCATCATCAGGATCACCAGCGCCCAGGTGCGCAGTGACAGGAAGCCACCGATGCAACGGCCATCGCCGCGGGCGCGGATCCGATCGGCAACCCCGCTCGCTGCTCGGTCGAGCACCAGCCACGACTTGACCGCCCCGACTCCAACCGCGCAGAAGGCGAGCCAAGGCGCGATGACCGGCGCTGCCGACCACAGCCACCGCGCCCCGAACCCGGCAAGAGCAGAGCCTACGGCTACCCACATCATCCATGCCAGAAAAAGGTGCGTGGGCACGGTCGCTGCAGGTTTGTGGGCTTCCATCCAGGTCGTCAATCAAGACCTCCACGACGCGGGTATTGGCGTGCTGCCGGTGCCATGGGGCACCTCTCTCCATCGGATAATTATGACCGTCCGCCCCCGAAAAGGCGACCATTTGAGGAGAACTCCTCCAGGAATGGTCTGTCCCTCGCCACGCCTGAAGGTCCCCGGCCTGAGCACCGTGGCGGTGAACCCGTGTGCGGCGCGCCATTTTGGCCTCCAAGCACCGGGGGAAGGAGGCGATATCGAACTGTCATAACGGGCATACCGCTTGCATTGATTTCAAACCTGCATGGTCGACTTGGAGATTTTGCCCACCACGACCGAGCCCGCGCCTCCCGCGCCGCGCTCGGTGCCCGACGACCGATCGATTGATGACAATCACCTTCCGCCGCGGGGCGGCCTGCCCCTGGGTAGCGTTCTCGGCGTCACGATCTCGGTGCTGGTCGCCCTCGTCCTCGGTGTCATGACGGCAGTGCAACTGCATCGGGAGGAACACGGGGAGCGTGTGGATCGCGAGGAACTGCTGGCCGAGTCGCTGGCGCCCTTGGCGGCAGAAATCGAGGACTCGTCCGATCTCGGTGAGATTTCGCAACACCTGTCGTCGAGCGCAGGCGCGGAAATCGCACGTGGCCATTCCGTCTTCAGCTTGGTACTCCGTGACGGGAATGGTCAGGTGGTGGCCTCCGCCGACACTGGCGGGGGCGCCTCATCGCCACCAGATTCTCTCCAGGCGAATATTCCCGTTCGGTCCGCCTTGCTGACCTCTGGGTCCGGGATGCTGACTGTGTCGCAGGACGCCTCCGGGTTCGCCGAAGAGATGGCAGACCGCCGGCTCACAGCCTGGCTCGACATTGGCGTAACCGTGCTGGCAATCATCATCGTGGTCCAACTGGCCACGTACCTGCTCGTAACCCGTCCACTGGATCATCTGCTGACGGCCATCGAAAAGGTCGAGCTCGGCTATCCCGCCAAACTTCGGCAAGGCGATATCGCGCGCGAACTGCGGTGGCTCTCATGGCGGTTTCATCGTATGAGCTCCAGTCTCACGAACAGCGCCCGGCTCCTGGTGGCCGCCCATCGGCGAGCGATGGAGGTTGCGAATTCCCGGTCAAGTTCCGATTTCGACCCTCGAATCCTTGATCCTTTCAATCTCGATCGCAGCGGGCAATCGGTTGATCACGACATATTCCGGCGGTATCTTCGCAGCCGCTGTGCTCTGCTCGAGGGTTACCGCCCGGGGGATCACCGAGCGCGGGAGGTCGCCCTACAGGTTTGGGAACGCGACGCTGTCGAGGCCGAGAAACTCGGTGAGATGGACCTTCGCGATCGCGCCGAGAACGCGGCGTTGCAAATTCTCGATCCTCGTGCCTTCGAAAACGTGGGTCGGCAGCTCGAAATCCTGATCGGGGCCCGCTCCGAGTGGTGTGCCGTAATCACCGACAAGATGAGAACCGCGCTTGCGGTTGACGGTGTGCCTCTGGTGGCCATTCAGCACCGGGCAAAGCACGCCGCCGGAGCCTGGCGAAAGATGACCGAAAAAGGCCTGAGCCTCGAGGAGGTCAACGACCTGGTGGCCTTTCGCATCATCGTACCGAGTCAGGATGATTGCTATCTGGCGCTCGAAACCGTTCACCGGCTCTTCGAACCCGAACCCTTTCGATTCAAGGACTACATTACCGGTCCCAAGGCCAACGGATATCAGAGCCTCCACACCAGCGTTCGCGACCAAAAAGGTTTCCCGTTCGAAGTGCAGATTCGCACCGTCGACATGCATCGCGCGGCAGAGGAGGGTTTCGCCGCCCACTGGCGTTACCGCGCCAAGAAGACAATCCGCGCCTGAATCGACGTCGCAGGTGGATGGACGGTGGCTTGCGGGACGTCTGGTCGGCGTGGCATAGTGCGGCACCGAAATTCACACGGGAGGATCATGCCGGAGCACATCGTCGAGCTGGAAGCGGACCATCCGGGGTTCAGCGATCCCGACTACCGTCGGCGTCGGGATGAGATCGCCCTCCTCGCGCCGCCTCTCGATTCCGGAGAGCCGCCGCAACGGGTCGAGTACACCCAGACCGAATGCGCAACCTGGGCCACCGCCTTCGAAAAGCTCACGGCCCTCTATCCGACCCACGCCTGTCGGCCGTTCGTCGAGGTGATCGGCGATATCGGCTACTCGGCAACGGCGGTGCCCCAGCTGGCCGATGTCAGCGCCTTTCTCACCGATCGCACCGGGTTCAGCCTGCAACCGGTTGCAGGGCTGGTGTCCGCGCGCCAGTTCCTGGGCGCCCTCTCGCGGCGCGTCTTTTCCGCAACCCAGTACATCCGCCACCACTCGCAGCCGCTCTATACCCCCGAACCCGATATCGTTCACGAGCTGATGGGTCACGCGCCGATGCTGGCGATTCCCGAGTTTGCCGATCTGTCACAGAAGATCGGTGAAGGATCGCTTCGCGCTGACGATGAGCAGATCGAACAGCTGGCGACTCTCTACTGGTTCACGATCGAGTACGGCGTGCTGGTCGAGGAAGGTCAGCTGCGCGCCTACGGCGCCGGTCTGCTGTCGAGCTTCGGCGAGCTCGAACATGCGCTTTCCGGCGACGTCGAGATCCGGCCCTTCGATACGTGGCAGGCCAAGGACACCGCCTACCCGATCACGACCTATCAGCCGCTCCTGTGGAGCGTGAACTCCATCGGCGAAGCTTTTGAAAAGATGAACGAATTCGTGAAATCTCTCTGAGCCTTTCACGCGATGTGAAAACGCAAAGACGCCAAGCCACCCATCCACCCGCCCTCGTAAAGAAGCCGCAGAGAACAAACTCTTAGATTGTCTTTGCGCTCTTCGCGTCTTCGCGGTTCCAGCGCTGTTGCGGTTGGGAGTCAATCGGGCGGCGCCTGTGCGGCCGAATCGAGGGACTGTATTCGACTGTGAAATGGGATCAGCGCCGGACGTCTCTCATACGTCGAAGAAGCCCCCGACTTTCGAGGTGTCGAGGAATACGTTGCCATCCTGCACCTCGATTGGCAGCGTTTTGAGGTGCGAACCCTCGCACGGACCACTGACGCAGAGGCCGTCGGAGGGCTGGTACCTCGCACCATGTGACGAGCAGACCAGAAATCGGCCGCTGGGATCCCACAGTTCCCTCGGTTCCCGGTCATCGAGCCGCATCGGCAGATGTCGACATTCGTTCTTGTACGCGCGCACCTCACCACCGTGCAACCTCACAAGGATGCCCTCTTCGTCGAATGGTCCATCGCGGTAGCTGAATCGGAGACCTTCGGAGGGGATATCGTCGACGGCGGCGATACGTTCCATTCAGAAAATCATATCAACACGCGCTAGAATTCATCGCAAGAATGGGTGGAGGTTCAAGAACGAGATGGAGCTGGCGGTCGTGATCCCGACCCTTGACGAGGAGCTCTCTATCGGCGGCTGCCTCGATTCGGTTGGCGCGCACGAAGATGTCGAGGTCATCGTTGCTGATGGTGGCAGCAGTGACCGGACACGGGAGTTTGCGCGGAGGAACGGAGCGCGCGTAGTCACCGGGGCTCAGGGTCGCGGGCCTCAGCTCAACCTCGGAGCGGCGTCGACCTCGGCTGATAAATTGCTGTTCCTGCACTCCGATTGCCGCTTGCCGGAGGGCTGGATGCCAGCTCTCAGTCGTGCCCTCGACGACGAGAACATTTCGCTTGTCTGTTTTCGCCTCCGTACCATGACGTCCGTAACGTCACGACCTTCGGCATTGCGCCGGTGGTGGCTCAAGGTATTCGACATCCGTTCCTACGGGCTCGGGTTGCCGTACGGCGACCAGGGGTATGGCGTTCGACGAAGGGTATTCGATCGCTGCGGTCGCTTCCCGGAGATCCCCCTGATGGAGGATGTCGCCTTTGCCCGCAGCTGCCACCGGATGGGGCGAGTCCAACGACTGCCCCTGGAGATCCGGACCACGGCCCGCCGGATCGAAAAGGCGCCTCTCAAGACCACTCTCATGCTGGCCACCTTTCCCACCCTTTTTCGACTCGGTGTCGCTCCGCAGACCCTGGCGCGCTGGTATGGGAACAGCCGGTGAAGACCTGCGTCGTCGTCTTCGGGCGCGAACCGACCTCCGGCGGGGTCAAGAGACGACTCGCCGCCGGAATTGGTCTCGAGGCCGCAGCTCGAGTCTACGCCGCGATCCTCGAGCACACCGTGGAGGTCGCCAGAGGCAGCGGTGCACGGGTGGTGTTGTCGCTCGCTGAGGTTCCATCGGGCGCCTGGGTCCGGGATCTGGATGTGCCGGTGGAGGTCCAACGGGGGAGCGATCTCGGTAACCGGATGGACGACGCCTTTGCGCGTCGTTTCGCGGAAGGGGAGGAGCGGGTGATCGTGGTCGGTTCCGACTGCCCGTGGTTCACAGCCATCCACGTCGCAAAGGCCTCGGCAAAGCTCGGGGGTGCGGAGGCGGTCCTTGGTCCCAGCCCTGACGGCGGCTACTGGTTGGTGGCGCAGCGACCGCCCGGGCTCGCGATGTTCGCGCGCATACCCTGGTCGAGCCCTGACACCCTCGCGCGAACGCGGAAGAGAATCAAGAACCTTGGCGGAACCTGGTTCGAGCTTGAAGAGCTGGTCGATATCGATACCTCGGAAGACCTCGACCTCGTCATCGGCCACCCGCGCACGCCGGAAACACTCAGACGGCGATTGCTCGATGCGCTTGGTCGGTGAGCTGATTTCGGCGCCTTTGTAAACGTAAAGACGCGAAGCCTCCACCCGCCCACCTAGGCGAAGATTATTGTTGACTCACGACTCTCACAAATGGTTTTCTTTGCGTTCTTCGCGTCTTGGCGGTTCCAAAGTTGCTTGTTGGAGCCAATCTTCTCAATCAGCGGATGCGCGCAATAAGTCGAGGAGCTGTTCGAGGTCGAGGGGAAGGGGGGCTTCGAACTCAACATCCTCTTTGGTCACCGGGTGCTCGAGGGCGAGTTTCCACGCGTGGAGCGCCTGACGCGGAAAGCTCTTGCACGCCGATTGCGCCCGCGTGTCAGCCAGGTTTCGCCATTGGCGCCCAGCATAGAGGACATCACCGACGATTGCGTGGCCAATGTGGGCCATGTGGACGCGGATCTGGTGGGTGCGGCCGGTGACCGGTCGGCAACTCACCAGGGAGGTCCCTGCAAACACCTGCTCGATCCGGTACAGGGTGCGGGCGGGCCGTCCCTTGCTGACGACCGCCATTTCCTGACGGTGGCGCGGGTGACGGTCGATAGGAGCATCAACGACACCATCGGTGGTTTTCGGCGTTCCGTAACATACCGCGAGATAGGTCTTTTGAATCGTGTGCCGACGAAAGGCGATCGACAGTGCGAGGTGGGCGCGGTCGGATTTGGCGACCACCATGATCCCGGTCGTGTCCTTGTCGAGCCGGTGCACGATCCCAGGGCGCTCGACCCCACCGATTCCGGACAGGTCCCGGCAGTGATGGAGCAGCGCATTGACCAACGTGCCCGAAGGGTTTCCCGCCGCGGGATGGATGACGAGACCGGATGGTTTGTTGATCACCAGGAGGTCGCCGTCCTCGTAAATGATGTCAAGAGGGATGTTCTCGGCCTCGACATCGAGCGGGCGGAGTGGAGGCTCGTCCACGACCACAGTGTCACCGGCGTGAACCGAGGTTGACGCTTTGGCCGAAGAGTTGTTGATCAACACGAGGTCTTCGTCGATCAGCTTGCGAGCGCGAGACCGGGTCCAGTCTGGGTTGAGCTCAGCGAGACAGCGATCCAGTCGAATTCCCTCGAGTTCTTCGGGAACCGTGAACTCGCGCCGCGTCGTCACGCCGCACTGCGCCGACTGATCCAAACATGGAGGCCGGTGCCGATGATGATCAAAGCGATCGAGATGAGCTGGCTGGTCGAGAGCGCGCCGCCGAAGACGAATCCCCGGAGGGCGTCGCCTCGGGTCCATTCGAGGAGAAAGCGGCCGACGCCGTAGAGCACGAGGTATGTGGCAAAGACTCGCCCCGCTGCGGGGCGCCGCCGGTAGGAGGCCGCCAGCACGGCGTACAAGCCGAAGTTGAAGAGCGAGGAGTACAGCGGAAACGGATGGAGAGGTTGGTGAAGAGGGGTCCCTAGTCTCTCGGCGGCGATCGGACTGGTGTACGTGATGGCCCAGGGGAGATCGCAGGCCGCGCCCCAGCAGCACCCCGCCAGCAGACAGCCGATGCGGCCGATGGCATGGCCGAGGGCGAGCGAGGGGGAAAGGACGTCGAACGACGGCAGGACCGGAAGTTTGTAGCGTCGAAGGAGGACGATCGCCGCGAACACGGCGGCGATGAATCCGCCGAGGAAGACACCGCCCGCGCGGATCGTCCCGAGGATCGATGCCGGGTCCCTGAGATAGCGGGGGAGCTCGACAAGGATCAGCAGCAGCTTGGCGCCGATAAGAGCCCAAATGACCAACCAGAGGCCGAAGTCCACAAGGCGGGTACCGTCCATCCCCGAGCGGTCGGCGCGGAGACGGAGCGTCCACAGCGCGACGATGACTGCTGTCGCCAACATTACCCCGTAGGACGGGAGCTGGAAGAAGCCGAAATCAATCAGAATCGGATGCATGCGTGGGGTCGGCTTTCGGGGACCGGAACTCGTTCGCGATGAGGAGCAATGCCCCAATGGTGATGGAGGCATCGGCGACATTGAAATCCGGCCAGGACCACGTTCGTCCGCCGATCTTCACCCACAGATGGACGAAATCGACGACGGCGCCGTAGAGCACACGATCGATCAGGTTGCCAACCGCTCCGCCGAGGATCAAACCGAAGGCAAGGCCTCCAAGGCGGCTGTGGTGGCCGTGGCGAACAACCATCGCCGCGATGATGACGACCGACGTGAAGATGATTAGATGGAGCAGCATCCGGGTCAACGGACCGCCACCGGCGAAGAGGCTGAAGGCGATGCCTCGATTGTGGATATGAGTGAGCGCGATACCCGGTATGATTTCGATCCACGAGCCCGGCTCGATGTGGGCGAGGATCATGCCTTTTGTGATGCGGTCGGTGCCGACCACCAGAAGTGCGGCGATCCAAGGCAGGACGCCACGCATCAGCCGTCGACCTCGCGAAGCTCGGCCCGCCCCTCCTCGAGGAGACGGCTCACAACGCCATGGCAGCGTTCGCAGAGGTTCGGGAGTTCCGTGTCGGCGATCGGCTTCTCCACCCGGCGCCAGCAACGGTCGCAGGTGTGGGCTTCGTACGGCGCGACGCTGAACCGGAGGCCGGGGTAGGCGGCGACCTCGGCTCCATCGCCCTCGATAGTTCTCTCGCGGGCGTCTGAGACGATGAGGAAGCGCGCAAGGTCGATACCTGTGATTTCAAGATCCTCGAGAATCTCTTTGGTGTCGCCGGCGAAGACCATCTGGGCCTCCTCGCTTTTGCCGATGGTCCCGGCCTGACGAAGCTCCTCGAGTTTGGCGAGGATAGCGTCGCGCAGCCCGAGGAGGCGCTTGATCGGCTCATCGAGGACGGAGTCCGCCGTCTGCTCTGAGGACGCCATTGCAAAGGTCGCCAGATGGACCGATTCCTCGCGATTACCGGGAAGGTGCTGCCAGACTTCCTCGGCGGTGAAGGAAAGCACCGGGGCAAGCAGGGTCGCGAGGGTCTCGGCGATGCGGTAAATCACCGTTTGGGTCGCCCGCCGCGCGGGGTCCTCGGGGTAGTCACAGTACAGCCTGTCCTTGTTGACGTCGAGGTAGAGGCCCGAGAGATCGACCGTGCTGAAATTGAGGATGCGGTGGGAAAGCGAGGCCAACTCATATGTTTGATAGGCCTTGGCAACCTCGTGCGCGAGTCGTCGTGCCGATCGCAGCATGTAAGCATCGAGGCCGACCAGCTCGGTTTCAGCGACGGCGTCCTTTTCCGGGTCGAAATCGGCGAGGTTGCCGAGGAGGAAGCGCAGCGTGTTGCGGATCTTCCGGTAGGCCTCGGCGTTGCGGGTCATGATCTCATCGGAAATCCGGATATCTTCGCGGAAATCGACCATCGCTGTCCACAGCCGCAGAATGTCGGCGCCGTATTTCGTGAGGAGCTCGCCAGGGGTGATAACGTTGCCCACCGATTTCGACATCTTGCGTCCCTCGGCGTCGACCACGAATCCGTGGGTCACGACCTCCCGATACGGGGGCGAGCCTTTGAGGCCAACCGAGGCCACGAGCGAGGACTGGAACCATCCCCGATACTGATCCTGGCCTTCGAGGTAGAGGTCGGCCGGCCAGTCGAGGCCGTATCGGTCGGTGTCGCAGACCGCGAGATGGCTGACTCCGGAGTCGAACCACACATCGAGAATGTCAGTTTCCTTACGAAATGTTGTCGCGCTGCATGCACCGCAGGAGTACCCGGGCGGCAGCAGGTCGATTGCTTCGCGTTGGTACCACGCATCGGAGCCTTCCTCGGCAAAGACGCACCGAATGTGGTCGAAGACAGTTTCGTTGATGGCCGCAGCGCCACAGGATTCACACGTCAGGACGGTGATCGGGACACCCCACATCCGCTGCCGGGAGATGCACCAATCGGGTCGGTTCTCGACCATACCGGCAATTCTTGCCTCGCCCCAACGGGGGATCCAGTTGGCGTCGTGCAATGCCGCCTGCGAACGCTCCCGGAGCTCGTGCCGATCCATGCGGATGAACCATTGGTTGGTGGCACGGAAGATGACTGGGTTCTTCGACCGCCAACAGTGGGGGTAGGAGTGGGTCACCTCGGTGTGGGCGAGAAGAACGCCGAGCTCGCGCAGCGTGTCGACGATGGGGCCGTTCGCCTCGTGAACGTGGAGGCCGGCCCAGTTCGCGACGTCGTCGGTGAATCTTCCGTCATCGTCAACCGGCGCATAGGGCTCAAGACCGTACTCGACGCCGATGATATAGTCCTCGGCGCCGTGGCCGGGTGCCGTGTGGACCAGACCGGTGCCCTGCTCGAGGGTTACGTATGGGGCGATGATGAAGAGGCCTTGACGGTTGGTCAGGGGGTGCATGTAATGGGTGCCCTCGAGGACACCGCCCTTGAAGACCTTGATCGTCTCGGGCTCGGTCCACCCGACCATCCGGGTGGTAGCCTCAAGAAGTTCGGCGGCAACTATGAACAGGCGACCGTCCGCACGTACCAGGAAATAATCGAAATCCGGATGGAGGGCGATGGCCAGGTTGGCCGGAAGGGTCCACGGCGTCGTCGTCCAGATCAACGCTGCAGCCTCTTCGCCGGCCGGAATGTCGAGCTGTTCACGTGCATCGTCGCCAAGGGCAAAGGCGACCGTTACCGAGGGGCTGGTGTGGTCGCGGTACTCGACCTCCGCTTCTGCGAGGGCGGTTCGGCATTCCGAGCACCAATGGACGGGCTTCAAGCCGCGCGTCACGTAACCCGCGAGCATGAAGCCGTGAAGTGCGGAGGCGATCTCGGCCTCGTACCGGTGATCCATGGTCAGATAGGGATCACTCCATTGCCCGAGCACCCCCAACCTCACAAACTCGTCGCGCTGCACCTTGAACCAACGATCTGCGTACTCTCGACAGGCACGCCGGATGGCGGGAATGCTCATCTGGAGTTTCTTTGCACCGAGCTTTTTGTCGACCTGGTGCTCGATGGGAAGCCCGTGGCAATCCCAGCCCGGGACGTATGGACTGTCATAGCCCAGCATCGTTCGCGATTTGACGACGATGTCCTTGAGAATCTTGTTGAGAGCCGTTCCAACGTGGATCGATCCGTTTGCGTAGGGGGGGCCGTCGTGGAGGATGAACCTCGGGGCGTCTCGCCGAGCCGTTCGGATTTTCCCGTAGAGGTCGATATTCTCCCAGTGCTTCAACATTTCCGGCTCCCGTTGCGGAAGCTGCGCACGCATCGAGAAACTCGTTTTGGGAAGGTTCAGTGTTTTTCGGTACATCAAGCGTTCTCCGGCATGCGAGCCTACGCGGGGCGGCCAATCGCGTCAAGGCGCTGGCGAGACAGGGGGACCGGCTGAAACGTCCACCCGCCCGCCCGTTTCAACATCAAGGCACCAAGAACTCCAAGTATTTCCTGTGTCATAACCACGGTTTCGCTCGACCATACGGGCGGATCGATCACTTTGAAGCAGGCAGTTCCGATGAAGCAGTCAAACACAAGGGAATTCCTTAGTGGTTTCTTCGTGCTTTTGGTGTCTTGCTGTTTCAATATCTCGCTTTGCATATTGAGGCGCGCAGCCGAGAAATCCTAGCCGAGAAATGCCCTCACGCGGCGGATGACCTCATCCGCGGTGAATGGTTTGGTGATGTAGCCGGCAGCGCCGACTTCTCGCCCTCGGAGAACATCCGAGGCAAAACCGCGCGCGGTCAGCATGATGATCGGGAGATGTTGGGTCTTCGCGTTGCGGCGCAGTCGGGCTGCGAGATCGAAACCATTTGTGGGTGTTGCGAGCGCGACGTCGAGTAACACCAGATCGACCTCGCGCTCGGCGAGAAGAGACTCCGCTCCTTCTGCCGACGGTGCCTCGAAGGTTGCGAAGCCCTCCCGGCGAAGTTTGAAGGACAGGATGCGCCGAATATACGGCTCATCGTCGACGATCAGAACGCGGCGCCCCACGTGCGCAAGTCTAAGCCTGTCTGATCGTCAGATCAAGACTGATCATCATTCTGAGACGCCGGACGAGCCTGGGTCACCGCGGTCAAGAGCGTCGGGTTGATGAGCTCCCAAGCCACGAGCAAGAGGTGGAGGACACCAAAAGCGGTCAGGATTCCGCGGATCGAGGGCGAGTCGAACATGCTTGCGGTGGCCGTGGGAAGCCGCGCCAACAACAGGCCCCACGTCTTGGACCAGGGCAATAGGATGAGCATCAGGCCGGCATTCACGAGATAGCCCATATAGAGCACGATCAGGAGGAAGCGGCTCAACTTCATTCAGCCATCTTATCTGTTTCGAGTGGAATCAAACGGAGAGCTCTCCTGAAAGGATTTCGAATTTCGAATTTCGGAATTCGGATTTTCCACCCGCCCAACAGACCGCAAGGTTCGTTTCTGCCGCAAATTCGAAATTCGAAATTCACAATCCGAAATCAGTCCAGTCCCTGTGATAGGTTTCCACCATGAAGATTTTGTGGGGCTCGCCGTTACCGCCAACACGCTCGGGTGTGAGCGATTACGCGGTCGAGCTCTTGGGGGAGCTCGGAACGCGAGCCAGGGTGCGGGTTCTGGCGCCGCCCGAGGGCGTACAACCGGGTATTTGGACGTTTGGCAACGGCGTCGAGATCGTGCCGACGGACACCTCTCCGGACGTCGATGAGGTTCCGCTGATTCATATCGGTAACAATCCCCATCACGCCTGGCTACTCGACCGGCTGCGTGATTCAAGGACCGTGGCGGTGCTCCATGATCTGGTGCTCCACCATCTTCTGGTCGAGGCGGCGGACGGCGACGGAGTGTTCCTGGAAACCGGGCTCCGAGAAGCGCATGGCACGGCCGGCACCGCACTCGCCCGCGCCCGCCAACTCGGGCTGACGGGTTCGAGGGATCCTTTTCTTTTTCCGGCCCGTGGCACCTTCCTTGGTTCGGTCAAGGGGGTGATCGTCCACTCACGGTGGGCCGGGGATGTGATCGCGCGGGAATTCCCGGATCTGCCCAGGGCATACGTGGGTCTGGCGGTCTCCGACCCTGGGCACGTGGTCCGCGCGGCGGAACGCGGGCGCCTCGGAATTCCGCCCGACGACATCGTACTCATGCACCTCGGTTTCCTGACCCCGGAGAAAGGCCTCGAACAGATCCTGATCGGAGTTGTCGCCGCGAAGAAGGTCGGGGTGCCCGTGCGATTGCTCCTGGTCGGTGAGGGGAAGGGAATCGAAAAGGTTCGGAGCGCGGCTGCTGCAGTCGGGGTTGAGGAAATTCTGAGTACCACCGGGTGGGTCGAACCAGAGGCCTTCCCTGCAATTCCTGCGGCCGCCGATCTGGGAGTCGTCCTTCGAACCCCTTCCGCCGGAGAAACGTCGGCAGCGGCAGTTCGTTTCATGGCGGCCGGTACCCCGGTGGCCGTCAGTGGTTTGCGCCAGTTTCTCGAATGGCCGGAGGTGGCTGCGCCGCGACTCACGCCTGGGCCGTCAGCGCCGGCTGAGCTCGCGCGCCTTCTGGCCTCTGCGTGGGCAGGAGGAGAGGCGTGGGACCTGCGACGGCGTGCTGCCCGCGCCGCCTACGAAGCAGAGCATCGTCCTGCCAAGGCGGCGCAGGCAATTGTAGATTTTTTGAAAAGCCTTTGATTGCTACTGGGGAAGCGCCTTCACGGGCTCGGCCTGTTCGGCCAGGACCTCTGCGGCCCTCGCGGCACGCGCCTTCTCCAAATTCGAGTTGACAACCTCCAGCTGGGGATCGAGCTCGTGCGCCAGCTCGAGAAGGGTCACCGCTTCCTCGAAACGCCCCTGAGGATAGATGGCCGCGGCCAGGAGATTGACGGAGGCCGGGTCGTTCGAACGCGCGTCGGCGACCGACCTGAACGTCGCCTCGGCCTCCTGGTATTGCCCGCGCTGAAGATCGAGATACCCGGCAATAACGTCGTGATCGCCCGACGGATCTTCCTCTATGGCATCGAGAACCCGCCGGCTTTCCGAGTACATCTCGTTGAGCGCCAGGGCGAGGGCCAGCGAGCGCTGGACGTCGGCCGCGTCAAAGCCGCCGTCGACGGCCGCCCTTAAATGGATGAGGGCCTCGCCGTGCCTGCCGAGGGCGAGCAGGGCTTGACCATGGCGGGCTTCGAGCTGGGGATCGTTGGGCAAGAGCTTCTGAGCCGCCTCGAACGATACGAGCGCCCCGTCGTAATCCCCTTCGAGAAGGAGGAGTTCGCCGTAGGCGAGCTGCACGGCGGGGAGCATCGGGTTCTCGGCCAGAGCGTGACCGAGGGCTTCGAGCGCCCGTTCGTTATTGTGGAGGCGCGCCTCGAGAAGGCCGAGCGAGGCCCACGCCCGATCCGAGGTAGGATACAGCTCGGTCAGCGATTTGAAGATGTCCCTGGCCGCCGATGCCTCGAAGGTCGCGAGATAGACTTCGCCGAGCCGGAGCTTGAGGCCGATGTTGTCCGGTTGGAGTCCGAGCGCGGATTTGAGGGCAAACTCCGCCGACTGCCAGTCCGCTGTCTGCATGGCCGCTTCGGCCATGAGCTCCAACGCGTAGGAGTTGTTCGGCTGCCGATTGACGGCCTGTCGGACGAGCTGGAGGGCTGTCGTCGCGTCTCCTTCCTCGAGTAGACGGTTGGCGCGGAGAATCAGATCCGGAACCGAATAACTGTCCTCGAAGGTCTCGCCGCCTACGCCCGCCCCGTGCGAAATGCTCAAACTCTCGGCCTCGTCGGTGCGTCCCAGCTTGCGAAGTATTTCCACCTTGAGCGGAACAAGCCGACCATCGCGAGGATACGACTCGATAAGTTGATCGACGTCGACCAGTGCACCCTCGAGATCGACGCCTTTGCTGATCCTGTCGCTGATGGTCATCACGGTCGCCTCGAAATCCGGCGGTGGAACGGCACCGCTCGCGGTCGATTCGAAGTTCGTACGTCTCGCCCGCTCGAACAGATCGAGAAACTCCTGGTTGTAGTACGCATCGTCGAGCGCCAGATTGGGGTCCTCCACCAACGCTGCGCGGAGGTGGGTTTTCACCTCATCGCTGCGGCCGAGAAAAAAGAGATTCCACGCGATCTGGACCTGCAGACGTGCTCGGTGATTCGGGTCGTCGGTTTCGGCAAGCGCCTTGGTGTAGAGGTCGACCGCGCGATCGATCTCACCCGCTCGGTAGGCCTGCAGGGCCGATTCTTCACTTGGTGTGGTGCTTTGGGCCCCGCCCACAACCGGAAGTAGGATAAGCAGCGCCAAGGCACCCGCAATGGGTCGAAGGATGGGTCGGTACATGCGATCACTCTACCCTCGCTCTGCTGGCTGGGCAACCTCGGGAAGCGCTTGCAGGTTCCATTCTCGCCTCCGGCCCGTCCATTCCCGTTCCGGTACCCGTGCCCATTGGCGGAGATGAGATGAAGAATACAGCGCTCAAGCTACTGATTTTCAACAAATTGGTGACGATTGCTGGGCAGACCGACATTGTGTAGGGGACGGGGATGGGGATGGGGACGAAACCGGTGCGGCCAGCTGCTTGAGCCCGTCCGTCACTCCGGCGGGGCAACCGACGGAACGATCAACGCCGGACTGGGGAGTCTGGGGATCACGATCTGTGTGCGGAAAGGCGAGGTGCCGTTCCATCGAACCACAAGCTCATGCTCACCAGCTGCCACCTTTCGCCGCACCAGCGGCACCGGTCCCAACGCTTCGCCGTCGAGGTATGCGACCCCGCCGGGCGGCGCCCGTTCGGGATCTACGATGACGGTCAGGAGGCCGATCTCCAGGGCGAGCGAAATCGTCTTTGTCGTCGATGTGATCTCGCGGGTCAGGGTCGTGGTCGGGAAATCGGGGAGCGAAAGTGTGAAGGTGTGTGTCCCCGGGGTCAGGCGAATCGACCCACCCGGGGTGCGACCGCTGGCGAACGGTCGTCCGTCGATCGTGACCTCTGCCGGTGGGTCGACGATCAGGCGAACGTCGACAGGCGCTGGGGTCGCGGTCGGGCTCGGCGCAGGAGTTTCGGTAGCGGTCGGTGTCTCGGTACCGGTCGGGGTGGAGGTCGCGGTTGGCGTGAACGTCGGCGTGGGCGTCGGGATCCAAGGCGCACCTTCGTCGCCGAAGACCAGCTGCTGTGCATTCTTCGAGAAGTAAAGGGTGGCCGCCCCCACAATCAATACCACCAACAGAAGGGTAAAGATGAATACGACCGGGCTCCGGCGCCCCGAGTCGTCTCTCTGCACTTCAGGCGTGCGATGGAGCTTGGTGTTCTGCGGAGTCGGTGGTGGCGTCGGCGAGGTTGGCTGCGACCTCGGAGTCGCGACCCGGCGGGTCGGTTGATCCGGGTCATCGGGCGCCGGGGTCGGCATCCCACGCATCGCCCTGCGGAGCACACCGGTGGTGAGCTCCTTGGTCGTGCCCGCTTCCGGTGCGAAGGCGAGGGCGATGCCCCGCAGGTCGGCGAGCAGTTCGGCGGCGGTCTGATAGCGCTCCTCGGGCTCTTTCGCCATGCACCGGCGTACGACGGCTTGAAGCTCTTCTGTGCAGACGCCGTCGACCACCGACGGGTACTCGGGCTCCTCGTTGAGGATCTTGTACAACACATTCGACAACGTAGCGCTCTCGAATGGGCGAGTGCCGGTCACGAGCTCGAAGGCGACGACACCGACCGCAAAAATGTCGGTACGGGCATCGACCGTGCGGCCCTGGATCTGTTCCGGGGCGAGATATCCGGCTGTGCCGAGGGCGATCCCGGTCTGAGTCAACTTGCTGGCGGCGAGGATTGATTTGGCGATGCCGAAATCCATGATCTTGACCGTGCCGTCCTCGAGAACACGGATATTGGAAGGCTTGATATCACGGTGGACGATGCCACGTTGGTGAGCGAACTCGAGGCCCTCACAGACCTGGATCAAAATCGAGACGATGGTGTCCTCGCCAGACACCACGTCGGCCTTGAGGAGCTCGTCAAGGTCGAACCCCGAGAGAAACTCCTGGACGATGTACGGGACGTTGCCCTCAACCCCGAAATCAAAGACCAGGGTGATGTTGCGGTGGACGAGGTTGCCGACGAACTCCGCCTCCTGTTGGAAGCGTTGTCGCACCTCGTCGTCCGGAGTGGCGCACATTTTGATCGCCACTTTTCTTTTGATGAAGGGATCCCAGCCCTTGTAGATGACGCCAAAGCCGCCGACGGCGATCTGCTCGATGACCTCGTATTTGCCGATTGTCGTCGGTTCGTCCATGTCGCCTACTTTAGCGGAAACGATCTCAAGACGCCACACGGGCGGCACCGAGCCGGTGCCGGTCTCCGTTTCCGTGCCGAAAATTCAGGCTCGCAAGAATATTGGGCACGGAGACGGAGACGGATACGGAGACGGGGAAACGAGATTACCTGGCCGTGGCGTGGGCCAGGAAGAAGCAGAGCTCTTCCAAGTGGACTTTGAGGTCCACGGTCTTCACCAGTACACCCTCCGGAGCCCGAACCCGAGTCGACGCAAAGTTGAGAATGGCGCGCAGGCCGGCGCCCACCATCTGGTCACAGACTTTCTGGGCGGCTGACGCCGGTGTGGTAATGATGCCGATATCTACCGAACGTTGGGCAACGATCTCGGTGATGCGTTCCGCGTCCTCGACCAGCAGTCCGGCAGGGGTCTCATCGCCGACGCGACTCGGATCCGAGTCGAGGACGCCGACGACGAGGAAGTTCCCGCTCGAAAATCCGGAATAATGACAGAGCGCGTTGCCGAGGTTGCCGGCGCCTACGATGAGCAGGCGCCTTTCGCGGTCGAGACCTAGGATTTCGATCACATATTGCCGCAGCTCGCGCACGTTGTAGCCGACGCCGCGAACTCCAAACTCGCCAAAGTACGCCAGGTCCTTCCGAATCTGAGCCGAGTTGAGGTTGAACCGCTTCGCGAGCTCCTGACTGGAGACTGTTTCCACACCGATTTCCAGGAGTTGATCAACGCATCTCAGGTAGATTGACAGACGTGAGATCGTGAGTTCAGAGATGTTGGCAGTATCGACGTGACGCTTGTACGCAACCATGCGTTACCTCACTAAACCGAGGATAGCACTCTGGGCCGCAGCCAGCACCGCGGTTGGGAATATGCCAAGCAGGAGCGTTGCCAACGCCGCAACCGAGGCGACGGCGCAGATGGAGAGAGAAAAGCCGTAATCGGGCTTCCGTTCAGGCAGCGGACGCATGTAGAGAACGTAGATAACCCGCACGTAGTAGAAGACCGAGATCAATGAGTTGACGACACCGATCACGGCCAGCCACACGAATCCCTCGTTGACGGCGGCTCGGAAGACCGCGAACTTGGCGGTGAAGCCGATGAATGGCGGAATACCGGCGAGGGCGAAGAGGGAGATGGTGAGCGCGAGAGCCGCTACCGGCCGGTTGTAACCTTGACCGGACAGATCGCTGATCAGATGTGGGCGGTCCTCGCGCTCGGAGAGCTGCGCGATGCATGCAAAGGCGCTCATATTCATCAGGGTGTATGCGGCCAGATAGACGAGCACGGCCGTGCCGCCGTCGAAGCCGGAGACGATCACGGCCACCAGGGCGTAACCCATGTGCGCAATCCCGGAGTAGGCGAGCATTCGTTTGATGTCCCGCTGGACGATGGCGACCACGTTACCGAGGGTTTGCGAGGCAACTGCGACGATGCTCGCCGCCAAAACCCAGCGCGGCGAAATCTGGAGGAGGTGCATGCCCTCCACGATCCGCAGCAGGACGATGAGCGCGGCGCCTTTCGGTACCACCGACAGGAATGCAGTGACCGGCGTCGGTGAGCCCTGATAAACATCGGGAGCCCAGGCGTGGCAAGGAACGAGAGCGAGCTTGAATGCCAACCCTCCAACCACCATCGCGAGTCCGACCGCGGTCAGGGGATTGAGGAAGCCGAGCTCAGTGGCCTGGCGGCCGATTTCCACCAGGTTCGTGCTCGCCGACGCGCCGTAAAGAAGGGCCATGCCATAGGCGACAAATGCCGACGCGAACGCACCGACCACGAAGTACTTCAGCCCTGCCTCGACACTTACCTCGTGGCGCCTGAGAAAAGCATTGAGTACATAGAGCGGGATCGAGAGCAGTTCGAGACCGAGAAAGATCGGGAGCAGATTGACCGAGCACGCCATGACCATCGAACCGACCGTCGCAAAGAGGATCAGGGCGTAGAACTCACCGCATTCAGAATCGGATCTGCGCATGAAAGGGCCTGCCATCCACACGACGAGGAATGCGGCGATCAGGATATAGGTGTCGACGAAGGCCGCCAGCTGGTCGATTCGCAGCATTCCCGCCCACACCTCTCCGGGCAGCTCGAATGACAACCGCGCCCAGACCGCTGCGGTGATCGCGAGCATCGTCAGTCCACTCAGAAGTCGTCGAAAGCGCGGAAGAAAGGCTTCGACGAGAAGCAACAATCCGGCGGCGATGGTGAGGATGAGCTCGGGTGCGATGGAAACGATATCGGCGTGGGTGGGCGTCAGCACGGTACTACCTCCCGATCATCGCGCGAGCAGGAGGCGGACCGATGCCTCCATTGGTTCGAGGAAGGTGTTGGGATGGACGCCGATCCAGATGACCAGAACCACCAGCGGCGCGACCACGAAGATTTCACGAAGGTTGATCTCCGGAAGACCGTGGTTGGCCGTGATATGGACCGGTCCCCAAAAGACGCGCTGCACCATCCACAGCATGTAGACGGCGCCGAGAACGATTCCGAGACCTGCGAAAACCACAGCCACCGGGTGTTCGGCCCACGAGCCGGCAAGGATCAGGAACTCACCGATGAAACCGTTCAGGCCGGGTAGGCCGATCGAGCCGAGGGTGGTGATGAGGAAAATTCCTGTGAAGATCGGCATCACCCCGGCCAGGCCACCGTAGCGATCGATGAGCCGGGTGTGGGTGCGCTCGTAAAGCATCCCGACCAGAAGGAAGAGGGCGCCGGTGGTGAGACCGTGGTTGACCATCTGCAGGATTGCTCCCTGGGTCGAGGCCTGGGTACCGGCAGCCAGCCCCAGAACGACGAATCCGAGATGGCTGACCGACGAATAGGCGACGAGCTTTTTGAGATCCGGTTGGACCATTGCCACCAGCGCACCGTAGATAATGCCAATAACCGCCAGCACCATCAAAACCGGTGCCAACTTCTCCCATGCATCGGGCAGAAGCGCGCGGTTGAAACGAAGAAGACCGTAGGTGCCCATCTTGAGGAGGACGGCGGCCAGGATGACCGATCCGGTGCTGGGCGCTTCAACGTGGGCGTCGGGAAGCCAGGTATGGAGGGGGAAGATGGGGACCTTGATGGCGAAGGCGAGCGCAAACGAGGCAAAGACGAGGAGCCCGGGAGCAAACATGCCGCCGGTGGTCGGCAGCAGCGGAGCAGTTCGGAGGAAATCGAGATAACTGTAGGACCAGACTCCGCTCTGTTGGTGGTGGAACCATGCCAGGTAGAGGATCGCCACCAGCATCAAGACCGACCCCGCCATGGTAAAGATGAAGAACTTCACCGCGGCGTAGATGCGGCGGGGACCTCCCCAGACACCGATGATGAAATACATCGGAATCAGGGTGATCTCCCAGAAGACATAGAACAGGAAAAGATCGAGGGCGACGAAGGTGCCGATCATCCCGGTGGTCAACAATAAGAAGGTGATGTGGAGCGATTTGATGTGCTCGATGTCGAGCGACCACGCGGCGAGGACAACCACCGGCAGGAGGAGGGTGGTGAGCAACACCAGGAGCAGGGAGATGCCGTCGACACCGACGTGGTAGGTGATGCCGAACATGGGTATCCAGGCAAATTTTTCCTCGAACTGGAAGCCCGGGAGGTTCGGGTCGAATCCGGTCCACAGCCGGGTCGAGATGGCGAACATCACGATTGATGTGAAGAGGGTAACGACCCGGTGGACCTGCTTCCACCGCATGGGGATGAACAACAGGAGGACGGCAAAGACCGTCGGGCCCAGGGTGACAACGGATAGGAGGTGGTCATTCAACACATCGCCCCCCATCACCACAGAAACGCGGCCAGAGCGAGAGCCGCCGCCGCAACCGCCAAAGCGTAGTTGCGGACATTGCCGGTTTGGATGAAGCGCAGCACGTCTCCGGTCAGCTCTACGGTGAAAGCCGCACCGTTGACGAAGAGAGTGTCGATGAGGAGCTCGTCTACGATCCGCCACAGAAAGATGGCCGATCGATGAACGGGTTTGATGATGAGCGCGACGTAGATCTCATCTATCCAGTATTTATTGAAGAGAAGTTTGTAGGCCATTGGCAGACGGGCAGCGAGAGCCCTCGGGAGCGCGAATGCTCCGTCGTCGGCATAGAAGCGACGGGCGATCAGCCAGCCGAAGACGGCGACCGCGACAGAGATCCCGACCAGCAGCCATTCGGTGCCGAGACTGACGGCGTGGACCGCGTCCTCGGCCGCTGCGGCGGCGCCATGCGCTTCGCCGAGCGGGAGAATCACCGGGTGCAGGAAGTTCTCGATCACATTCCAGCCGGTCTTGTGGAAAAGCTGGCCGGGAAATCCGATAAAGCCGCCGACGATGGAAAGGGCGCCGAGGATGATCAAAGGCACCGTCATGCTTCGTGGCGATTCGTGAAGGTGCTGCTCGGCCTCTTCACCGCCGCGAAAGGGGCCGTGGAAGGTCATGTAGACGGCACGGAACATGTAGAAGGCCGTGAGCAGGGCGCCGCCCACCGCCAGGTACCACAGGACCCGGTAGACATCGCCGAAGCCGTTGAGGTCGGTCGCCCCGGCCGCAAAAGTGCGGGCCAGGATCTCGTCTTTGGAAAAGAAGCCGGCAAAAATCGGGATTCCGGCAATTGCAAGGGTGGCCGCCAGAAAGGTCCAGTAGGTGGTCGGCATGAACCTTCGCAGTCCACCCATCCGGGTCATGTCCTGTTCGCCCGAGTTGGCATGGATCACGGAGCCGGATCCGAGGAAGAGACAGGCCTTGAAGAAGGAGTGGGTCACGACGTGGAAGATCGCGATGGTGAACGCGCCGACACCGGCCGCGAGGAACATGTAGCCGAGCTGGGAAACTGTCGAATAGGCGAGGACCTTTTTGATGTCGTTCTGCGCCAGGCCGATGGTGGCGGCGAAAAGTGCGGTCGCGCCGCCGATGAGAGCTACGACCACCATGGCGGTGGGACTGAGCCGGAAGAAGACATTACAGCGAGCAACGATGTAGACGCCCGCTGTGACCATCGTCGCGGCATGGATCAACGCCGACACCGGGGTCGGTCCGGCCATCGCATCGGGCAGCCAGACGTAGAGCGGAATCTGGGCTGACTTGCCGATGGCACCGACGAAGAGGAGCAACGCGATGAGCGTCGCCGCACCCGCGTACTGTTCTGGATGGCCGGCTGCGGCCGAAAAAATCTCGCCGAACTCGGCGCTGCCGAATACCGCAAAGGTGGCGAATATCGCGAGTAGGAAACCGAGGTCTCCGATCCGGTTGACGATAAAGGCCTTGCTGCCGGCGGCCGCACACCAGGCCTGTTCGTAGTAGTAACCGATCAAGAGGTAGGAGCAGAGCCCGACACCCTCCCATCCGACAAAAAGCACCGGCAGGTTGGATCCGAGCACCAGCAGCAGCATGGCGAACATGAAAAGGTTGAGGTAGGCGAAGTAACGTGCGTACCCGGCATCACTCTCCGAGTGCATGTAGCCGATGGAGTAGATGTGGATCAGGAACCCGACGACGGTGACGAAGGCGAGCATCACCGCCGACAACGGGTCGAGCTGGAAGGAAGCGTTGACTGTGATCGCACCGGCGGAGATCCAGGTGAAATATCGTTCGATCATCTCGCTGTAGGGTTGTTGGAGGTACTCCCAGAGGGCCACGTAGGTCGCTAACGTGGCGGCGCCGACCGAACCGACACCAACGACGGTCACCACCGTTTTGGGCGCCTTCAACGCTCCCAACAGCAGGTTGAGTACGGCCCCGGCCAAGCAGGCCGTCGGGATCAGCCAGAGAGAGCCGAGCATCACTCGCTCCTACCAGCGAAGTATGTTGGCGCGGTCAACATCGATGGAATCCTTGAGACGGTGGAGGACAATAAACAGGGCCAGACCGACCGCGGCTTCGGCGGCGGCAACTGCGATGACAAAGAAGATAAAAATCTGCCCGTCGAGAGCCGCGGCAACGGTGGCGTGGCGGCCCGCAAACCGGTACGCAAACGCCGCGAACGCGAGGTTGGCGGAGTTCAGCATGATTTCCAGGGACAGGAAGATCGCGATGCCGTTGCGGCGCAGGAGGACCCCGACCACACCGATTGCGAAGAGAAACGCCGAAAGGGCGAGGACCCAGGTGTAGGGAACGGGCACCATATCAGCGGGCGTCATCGATCCCCCCTTTTCCCCAGATAGACCGCGCCGACGATGGAGGCCACCAACAACAACGTAATGAACTCGAAGGCGAAGAGGTGGGTGCTCAGAAGGGCCTTGCCGATCGGTGCCGCCGTGCCGATATCAGCAACTCCCGGGAGCACCGACCCCTGTTCGGGAAGAAGCAGACCCGCGATCACCAGGATCAATGCTCCGATGCCGCCCGCCACCAGGGTGCCGATCACAGCCTGCCATCGACGGCCGCTGCCGAACGGTTCGACCTCGCGAATGTTGAGCAACATGATGACGAAGAGGAAGAGAACGAGGATTGCACCCGAGTAGACGATGACCTGGATCGCCGCCAGGAAGTCCATACCGAGAATGGCGAAGACCGCGGCCATCGAAAAAAACAGAACCACCAGCGAAAACACATTGGTCATCGGGTTCCGTGGTACCACGGCGAGAATCGCGAAAATCACCGCTACGGCCGCTGCGGCAAGAAAGACGTAGGTCACCATGGACGGCTACCTAAAAATACCCGAGGGTCAGGCCGACCCCGACCCAGAGAAAGTTGACAGTTGCCAGCGGGATCATGACTTTCCAACCGAGCGCCATCAGCTGGTCATAGCGGAGCCGGGGAAGGGTCCATCGCACCCAGACGAAGAACCACATGAAAAACGCCACCTTGACGGCAAAGACGCCCATCGACAGGAGCGCACCCGCCCAACCCTCGAATGGAATGTCTATCCACGGCAGGTTCCAGCCGCCAAAGAATAAGACCGTAATCAGCGACGAGGCCACGATCATGTGCAGGTACTCACTCATGTAGAACGCCGCAAAGCCCATCGACGAGTACTCGGTGTGATAGCCGGCGACCAGCTCGGCCTCCGCCTCCGGCAGATCGAACGGGAGGCGGTTGGTCTCGGCAAAGACTGCAACCATGAACGTCACTGCGCCCAGGAATTGAGGAAACACGTTCCACCGTGGGAGAGATCCGAGCCAGGTGCCGGTCTGGGCGTCGACGACTTGCTGGAGGTGCAAGGAGCCCGCGCTCATCAGGACTCCAACCACAGAGATCGTCATCGCGAGCTCGTAGGAGATCGCCTGAGCGGACGCGCGGATGCCCCCGTACATCGAGTACTTGTTGTTGGATGACCACCCAGCAAGGAAGACCGGGTACACGGCGAGCGAGGCGATGGCGAAGACGTACAGAACGCCGATATTGAGATTGGGGGCGACGATGAAACCGTCGACCGGCTGACCAAAGATCGAGAGCCCGGAGTCGCGCGCGAAGGGTATCGCGATGAACGTGCTGAGAGAGATGGCAATAGCGAAGGCCGGTGCGAGCAGATAGAAAAAGGTATGGACCCCTTCGGGTCTGAGGTTTTCCTTGGTGAGCAGCTTGATGACGTCGATCACGGGCTGCAGCAAACCGAAAGGGCCGACCCGGTTGGGCCCGAGGCGATCCTGGATGAGCGCGGATCCGCGTCGCTCGACCCACACCATGATCGGCACCGTCGTCAGCATTACCGCCAGCACGACGACCAGCTTGACGCCGACGACCACCACTTCAGCCCACACCAAGCACCTCCTCGTGGACCGGCATCCCGGGCTCGGCCAGGAGACGACCCCAGGTCACTCCGGAAAATGCCGCAACCTCTGCCGCCATTTCGGCGAATAGAATCCGGGTCGTGAGAGCCCGCTCCTGCTCGATTCCGAGCTCGATGGCCAGACGGTAAACGATCTCCCATGCTCTCCGTGCCTGGCCCACGGGTGAAAGGGCGTTGTGTGCCAACTGGACACGACCGGTCGATGATGTATATGTGCCGTCGGTTTCCGCCCAGGATGCGAGGGGCATGACGATAGATGCCGCATCGACCAGGGGGGTCCGATAGCGGGCGAGCACTGCAACCTGACGGTCAGCGATGATGGCGGCGGCGCCATCCGACGCCAGCCATGGATGGGCGTGGGCGTCGAGGAAAAGCACCGGACCGGTGCCGTCGCGCAGGTAGCTCTCGAGGTTCGCGGCGTCGGTTGTGGCGAGACCGAGATGGCGGGCACCGGCCGAGTTCGGGTGGGCATCGATACTGCTAATCCAGGTGCCGCGGCCGTTCTTGATTCGGCGCGTTTCGCCTTTGCTGACGGGCACGATGACTTCCATTCGCGCCCCCTCGACCAGGTTGCGACGGATCGCGAACAGAGCTTCGTTACTCATATTTGCCGAGGCGATGATAAGCGGTTGCGGCGCCTCACGGAGCCACCGCGCCACCTCCGCCAGCGCGGCGTCCCAGGAAGTGCGGCGTTCGCCTTCTCCGAAGCGCTCGAGTGGAACATCGATGGTCCGGTCGTTCAGGCCATCGGCCAAAGACCGGCCATAATCACACATCCACCAGCCGTTGACCTCGGTGTTCTCCCGCGGCACGAAGCGATGGACCACCCCGTCGAGGTGGCCGAGAAAAACGTTACATCCGATGCTGCAGCCCGGACAGATCGTCCTGGTCTCCTCGAGGTGCCAGACCCGTGCCCGAAAGCGAAATTCCTTGACAGTCAGCGCGCCGACTGGACAAACGTCCGCGGCGCATGCCGACCACGGGTTGTCGAACGGGTGTCCGTCGAAGGTGTCGATGTAGGACTGATTGCCGCGCGACTTCATGGTCAGATCGGCGGTCTCGGAGATTTCGGTTGTGAACCTTATGCAACGGGTGCAGTGGATGCAGCGATTCTGATTCTGGACGACGTGGGGCCCGATCATTCGGCGCTCGAAGCGGGGGTAGGTGCGCCGCTCGTCAACCATGTGGGTCGAGTCCAGACCGTGCTCGACCGAGTAGTCCTGGAGGCCGCATTCGCCGGCCTGGTCGCAGACCGGGCAGTCGAGCGGGTGATTCTCAAGCAGGAATTCCATGACTGCAGCCCGTGCTTCGCGTACCCGATCCGAAGCCGTATGTACCACCATTTCGGGTTGGACGGGTGTCGAGCAGGCGGTGACCAGCCGCGGCATCCCCTCGACCTCGACGAAACAGATGCGGCACTGGCCCACAACGGTGAGGCCGGGGTGATAGCAATAGGTCGGGACCTCGATCCCGGCAGCTGCCGCCGCCTGCACCAGATTGGTGCCCTCGGCGACCGTTATCTCTGTGCCGTCAATCGTCAAGGTCACCATCTCGCCGCCTCAGATTCCAAACAGCTCACGGTCCGATCGGACCGGCAGGATCGGCAGGGATTTCGGCGCTATCGAGGATGACTTGGATATCGCTTCTTCAAACTCGTGGCCGAAGTGCTCGAGAAAGCTGGCGATTGGACCACAGAAGGCATCTCCCAGCGGACAGATCGTCATTCCCTGGCTGGCGAATCGAGCGATCCGGTGAAGGGTTTCAATATCACCCG